>Ga0098069_100052_pt1 | contig 70832 bp, 74 predicted proteins | sample 27_taG_FD_92584 | JGI IMG/M metagenome (GOLD analysis project Ga0098069, IMG submission 92584) | Marine viral communities from Cariaco Basin, Caribbean Sea - 27_WHOI_OMZ | ecosystem: Environmental > Aquatic > Marine > Oceanic | place: Caribbean Sea: Cariaco Basin | collected 2014-11-09
GAAGTGGTCCCCAAAGTGCAGAAATTCCGGCCGAGATTGAAGCAAATAATCCTGCGTGAGAAGAACCTACCATTCTTACTGTTGAAGTAGAACAGTTTTGTTCGTGATCTGCGTGAAGAATTAATAACTTATCTAATGCTTCTATAACCGCTTTATCTACGCTGTAGCTTTTTCCCGGTTTTTCGAACATCATTTTATGAAGATTCTCTACGTAACCAAGTGTATCGTCTCCATAGTTCAGTGGAAGACTATTCTTCTTTCTAAGTGTCCAGGCTGCAAGAACCGGGAATTTACCAAGAATCTTCACTATAGCTTTATACATATCTTCTTCAGACTCTACATTTACTGAAGATGGGTTAAAAGCTATAAGCGCACTGGTTAAAGAAGAAAGCACGCCCATTGGGTGGGCGGACTTTGGAAAACCGTCAAGGATCTTCTTCATCTCCTCATCTACGGCAGACTCTTCTTTAATATCAGCATAAAATTTATCTAATTGGGTCTTAGTTGGCAATTCTCCAAAAATAAGCAAGTAAGCTACTTCAAGAAAATCAGCCTTTTCTGCTAAAGACTCAATAGAATATCCTCGGTAACGAAGCACGCCTTCTTCTCCATTAAGAAAAGTAATAGCGCTCTCACAACTACCTGTATTTTTATATCCACGATCCAGGGTAATAACGCCTGCTTCAGCACGCAGTTTCTTTATATCTATTCCCTGTTCATTTTCTGTACCTTCTACAATGGGAAATTCGTATTTTTTCCCATTTATTTCAATCGTCGCTTTTGACATATCTTAATTTTATATACTTTGATTCAACTTATTTTCGAGAGTTGCTAATTTAAGAAATCTACTGTTAATTTTCCGTTAAGCGTTGATAAGATTTTCATTCAAACCGTCGATTTCGAGGGCTTTTTTGCTGAATTGTCTCCAAAAAAAATCCCTTTTGAAAAAATATCAAAAGGGACTCTGTTTTTAGCTAAAATCAATAATTAGATTTTAAAGGCTTTGCGCTTCGGAAAATAAGCAACTTCACCTAATTCTTCTTCAATTCTAATTAACTGATTGTATTTTGCCATACGATCACTTCTTGAAGCTGAACCGGTTTTTATCTGACCTGTATTCAAGGCTACAGCAAGATCGGCAATAGTATTATCCTCAGTCTCTCCAGAACGGTGAGACATCACTGAAGTAAAGCCGGCATTATGCGCCATATTTACTGCAGCAATAGTTTCAGTAAGTGTACCAATTTGGTTCACTTTAATAAGAATAGAGTTAGCAATTCCTTCTTCAATTCCTCTAGAAAGTCTTTCAACGTTAGTTACGAAAAGATCATCCCCAACCAATTGAACTTTATCTCCAATTTTATCGGTTAAAGCTTTCCAACCATCCCAGTCGTTTTCGTCCATTCCATCTTCAATAGAGATGATAGGGTATTTAGAAGAAAGTTCTGCAAGATATTCAGCTTGTTCTTCGCTAGATCTTATTTTTCCGCCTTCACCTTCAAATTTCTTATAATCATATTTTCCATTCTCATAGAATTCGGCTGCAGCACAATCCAGAGCGATCATCACTTCGTCGCCTCCTTTATAACCTGCATTTTTTATAGCCTTAAGAATAGTATCTAAAGCATCTTCGGTTCCGTCTAAAGTTGGAGCAAATCCACCTTCATCGCCAACAGCAGTACTTAGACCACGCTCGTGTAGTACTTTTTTAAGATGATGGAATATCTCAGTTCCCATTTTTAATGCGTGAGAAAAGCTCTCAGCTTTTACCGGCATTATCATAAACTCCTGAAATGCGATTGGCGCATCACTATGCGAACCTCCGTTAATGATATTCATCATTGGTACCGGAAGCGTATTAGCGCTTACTCCGCCTATATAACGATATAATGGCAAGCCAAGTTCGTTTGCAGCAGCTTTAGCCACAGCCAGAGAAACACCTAAAATAGCATTCGCCCCCAGCTTAGCTTTATTTGGAGTTCCATCTATCTCTATCATTGCCTTGTCTATAAGGTTCTGTTCAAAAACAGAATAACCTAGTAATTCTTCAGCAATTACATCATTTACATTCTCAACAGCTTTAGTAACACCTTTCCCCATATAATCATCGCCACCATCACGAAGTTCTACAGCTTCGTGCTCACCGGTAGAAGCTCCAGAAGGCACTGCTGCTCTCCCTAAAATTCCATTTTCGGTTAAAACATCTACTTCTACGGTTGGATTTCCTCTTGAGTCGAAAATCTGACGGGCGTGAATATTTATTATTACACTCATAATGTTCTTTAATTAGTTAATTGATTTAAATGCAAGATACAAATTGAAGCCCAAAATAGCGAGCGAAACAGGTAGTTTTAAAGCATTTATAACATTATGGAAACACGAAATGGTTTTCTAAAGGAAAATCTTTAAAGGAATCTCAGGAAAAGGTTTTATTTGTTACGAATTTGCCGAAAAGCAAACTAATTACGCATTTCTAAAATTCCGCAGAAAATTTTAGAAATAACTACCACGGAAAATCTAATTATTTTAATCGTTTTTTGAAGCGAATGGATTGTAGTAAAATCTTAAGCCAAGGCCAATTGTAGGAGTTGAAGCTGATTGCATAAAGGCATCCTCTGTTGAAAACTCCATGGTATCCCAAACCTCGTTGGCATCTACCAATGTATAGTGAATGGAAAGAGCAAACCAATACCTGGGAGAAATCTGAATACCTTCAAAGCCTATAGCAAAACTCCAAAATGAGGTATCGACTTTAGATTCTTCGCTTTCTTTCTTACCAATATAGCGATTGTTATAACCGCTGTACTCCAGGTAAGCCGCTTCTCCCATTAACCTACCTATATGATATTATGGGGAGAAGGTGATATAGGCATCTTCTTCACCAAATTTAAGCTTAGGGTTAATGGTGAATACTGAAAATTTAAAGCGCTGCCTCAAAAGTCCTTTTATGGGATTTTGAATAGTAAAATCGTCACCAAAAATAGTTCTTTCTGGGAGTGTGCCTCCCCCATAATCGAAACCAATTTCGGGAGCAAAAAACTTAATTTGATAGATCTGAGATCCTACTGAAAACTTCCCGAAGCTATTATCTTCAAAATCGGTATGCCTGTAGCCCTCAAAACCAGCATAGAAAACAGGATGTTTTTGTGCTTGAACCTTAGCAACACAAAGAAATAAAAGACCGATAAAAATTAGTCTGAAAGAAGTCATCAAATTTAATCAGCGTAATTGGAAAAAGATGAAAACAGATAGAAGGTAAAATTTAATATTTTCTCCATTGATGATTTTTGATGATTGATGCGGCAATTTATAATAAAATCAGTTTTAATAAAAGAAAAGCCCAAAATCTTTAAATTTTGGGCTTTTCAATAAAATATAACAAAAATTTTTTAAGCTTTAGCTCTTTTTATTCTATCCATAAAGTCATCAAACAAATAACTGGCATCGTGTGGACCAGGGCTTGCTTCAGGGTGGTACTGAACTGAAAAACAGTTTTTATTTTTCATCGCGATCCCGCCAACTGTATCATCATTCAAGCAAATATGAGTGATCTCCACTTCGCTGTTAGCTTCAGTTTCGGCTTTATCTACTGAGAACCCGTGATTTTGAGAAGTAATCTCTCCTTTCCCGGTAATTAAATTCTTCACAGGATGATTTATTCCGCGATGACCGTGATGCATTTTATAGGTTTTTATACCATTAGCAATTGCAATAATTTGGTGACCCAAACAAATTCCAAATAGCGGATGATCTTTTTCTAAAATTGCTTTAGTAAGATTTATGGCACTTTCCAAAGGTTGTGGATCTCCCGGGCCATTTGAAAGAAAATAGCCATCTGGATTCCATTCACTCATTTCCTCATAAGTTGCATTGTATGGAAAAACCTTTACATACACATCGCGCTTTTCAAAATTGCGAAGAATATTCTTCTTAATGCCAACATCTAGTGCAGCTATTTTATAAGTGGCATTTTCGTTTCCGAAGTAATATGGCTCATTAGTTGAAACTTTAGAAGCAAGTTCTAAACCGTTCATATCTGGCACTTCGGCAAGTTCTTTTTTAAGCCCTTCTATATTATCAACATCGGTTGAGATAATAGCGTTCATCGCTCCATTTTCTCTAATGTATGTTACTAAAGCACGAGTATCTACATCAGAAATAGCAAATAAGTTACTATCATCTAAAAACTCCTGAAGAGAAGAATCGGCAGCGGGACGCGAATGAGTGTAACTAAAGTTTTTACAGATAAGTCCCGAGATCTTAGCTTTATCGGCTTCGCTTTCTTCGGCTAATGTTCCATAATTACCAATATGTGCATTGGTAGTTACCATAAGCTGACCAAAATAAGATGGATCTGTAAAGATCTCCTGGTAACCGGTCATCCCGGTATTAAAACAAACTTCTCCAACGGCTTTACCGTCTTTGTCTCCTACTGCCTTACCGTGAAAGATAGTACCATCTTCCAGTAAGATAATCGCTTTTTTTCGAGTTTGATATTTCATAGTAATAATCCTAGATGTGTTTGTTGTGTTGAATGTTGTCCGTTAAAAAGGAAGTGAACTTTTTGATTTCCGCCTTCGCGGAAATGATTATTTCATTAGAATATATAAAAAAAGGATAAACCCAGAGAGTTTATCCTTTTTTAAAATTAGATTATTAAAAGATTCATTTCTATTCCTCTTTTTTATCCTCTTTATTTTCTGAAGATTTCTCTTCTGTTTTTCCTTCTGCTTTTAGAGCAGTAGCCTCAGTAGATTTCTTTTTACCCGCTCTACGAGTAGATTTCTTCTTCTCTGGCTTGCTAAGGTTATAAGTTTCGTTATAATCAACTAACTCGATAAGGGCCATATCGGCATTATCTCCAAGACGGTTACCTAACTTAATTACCCTTGTGTATCCACCCGGGCGGTCACCAACTTTAGGAGCTACCTCACGAAACAATTCGGCTACAGCTTCCTTTTGACGAAGTTTACTAAATACCAATCTACGATTGTGAGTAGTATCTTCTTTAGACTTAGTTACCAAAGGCTCTACAAAAACTTTTAAAGCTTTTGCTTTAGCTACGGTGGTGTTGATTCTCTTGTGCTCTATTAGAGAGCAAGCCATATTGGCTAGCATAGACTTCCTGTGAGCGGTCTTTCTACCTAAATGGTTTATTTTCTTTCCGTGTCTCATTGTTTTGTTCTTAATTCATTTTCCCAAAGCGCGATCTTTTGCCGGCTTTTATGGAAAACTACTTATATATTAGTCCTTATCTAATTTGTATTTTGAAAGGTCCATACCAAAGTTAAGCCCTTTGTTGCTTACCAATTCTTCAAGCTCAGTCAAAGATTTCTTTCCGAAGTTTCTAAACTTCATCAAGTCGTTTTTATTGTAAGAAACAAGGTCTCCCAGGGTATCAACTTCAGCCGCTTTTAAGCAATTTAAAGCTCTTACTGAAAGATCCATATCTACCAACTTAGTTTTAAGCAACTGTCTCATATGAAGAGATTCTTCATCATAAGTTTCAGTTTGTGCTATTTCATCTGCCTCAAGCGTGATACGCTCGTCAGAGAATAACATAAAGTGGTGAATAAGTGTTTTTGCAGCTTCAGTAAGTGCATCTTTTGGATGAATAGAACCATCGCTTACGATTTCAAAAACTAATTTTTCATAATCGGTCTTCTGCTCTACACGATAGTTTTCAATGCTATATTTTACGTTCTTTATTGGTGTATAAATAGAATCGGTAAATATAGTTCCAAGAGGTGCGTTGGCTTTTTTGTTTTCTTCGGCCGGAACATAACCTCTACCTTTTTCTATGGTCATTTCCATATTCAGGTTTACTTTCTTGTCTGCAGTACAGATCACCTGATCTGGATTTAGGACTTGAAAGCCTGAAATGAATTTTTGAAAATGACCGGCAGTAATTTGTTCTTCTCCAGATATAGAAATGGTAACGGCTTCGTTATCTATTTCATCAATTTGCCTTTTGAACCTTACTTGTTTAAGGTTCAGGATAATTTCTGTTACGTCTTCAACGACTCCAGGAATAGCGGAGAATTCGTGATCTACGCCTTCTATACGAATAGAAGTAATTGCATAACCTTCTAATGAAGATAAAAGCACTCTTCTTAAAGCGTTACCAACGGTTAATCCATATCCAGGTTCCAAAGGGCGAAATTCAAATTTCCCTTCGAAATCGGTTGAATCAATCATTATAACTTTATCGGGCTTCTGAAAATTTAGTATTGCCATATTACGACTTCTGTGAATTATTATTTCGAATATAATTCGACGATGAATTGTTCATTTATGTTTTCCGGAATCTGAATACGTCCGGGTACTGAAACAAAAGTACCTTGTTTTGTCTCGTTATTCCAGGTAATCCATTCGTATACACTGCTAGAGTTAGCTAGTGAATCCTGAATAGCCTGTAAAGATTTTGATTTTTCACGAACACCTACAACATCACCCGCTTTCAATTGGTAAGAAGGTATGTTTACCAACTCTCCATTTACCGTAATGTGTCTGTGAGATACAAATTGTCTTGCTGCTCTTCTAGAAGGGGCAATACCCATTCTAAATACTACGTTATCAAGACGTGATTCACAAAGTTGAAGTAAAACCTCACCAGTAATTCCCTGCGCTCTAGTAGCTTTTTTAAACATATTACTAAACTGACGCTCAAGGATACCATAAGTATACTTTGCTTTTTGCTTTTCCATTAACTGGATAGCATATTCAGATTTTTTACCGCGACGACGGTTGTTACCGTGTTGTCCCGGAGGATAATTTCTTTTTTCGAAAGACTTATCGTCTCCAAAAATAGCTTCTCCGAATTTTCGGGCTATTTTAGTCTTTGGACCAGTATATCTTGCCATTAACTTTGAATTTAGAAGAAAGGGATTATGAATTAAGGTCTCTGTCCTTCGATAATCTTAACTCCTCTCTTATTTATTTATACTTATTATTAAACTCTACGTCTCTTAGGAGGACGACATCCGTTGTGTGGTAGTGGAGTAACATCAATAATTTCAGTTACTTCAATCCCGTTGTTATGAAGCGAACGAATAGCAGATTCTCTACCATTCCCCGGCCCTTTAACGTAAACTTTAACTTTGCGCAAACCAGCTTCGTGAGCTACTTTAGACGCGTCTTCTGCAGCTAACTGGGCAGCATAAGGAGTATTCTTTTTAGAACCTCTAAAACCCATTTTTCCTGCAGATGACCAAGCAATAACGTCACCCTTTTTATTAGTAAGGGAAACAATAATGTTATTGAAAGAAGCCGTAACGTGCGCTTGCCCTACGGACTCAACGGTTACTTTACGCTTTTTTTGAACTGTCTTCTTTGCCATATTAATTACTATTTAGTCGCTTTCTTCTTGTTAGCAACTGTTTTTCTTCTACCTTTTCTGGTTCTTGAGTTATTTTTGGTTCTCTGCCCTCTAAGTGGTAAACCACTTCTATGACGAATACCTCTATAGCATCCAATATCCATTAGACGCTTAATACTCATTTGAACTTCTGTACGTAATTCTCCTTCGATTGTAAATTCACCAACAGCTTCACGAATACGACCAATTTCTTCATCGTCCCAATCTGAAACTTTTTTGCTTTCATCTACTTTGGCCTGGCTAAGGATCTTTTGAGCCCTGCTTTTACCAATTCCGAAGATATAGGTCAATGCTATAACTCCTCGCTTTTGTTTAGGTATATCTACCCCTGCAATTCTTGCCATAATTAGCCTTGTCTTTGTTTAAATCTAGGATTCTTTTTGTTAATTACGTAAAGGCGCCCTTTTCTGCGAACTATCTTACAGTCGGCACTTCTTTTCTTTACTGATGCTCTAACTTTCATCTCTTTAGTTTTTTACAATTCACTGATCTTGAAATATGCTCAAAATCAGGATTTCAGCATTCATAAATTTTTCAGGTTGCAAAAGTACTGAAAATTTTACAAATAGCTCAAATTACTTTTAGTATCTGTATGTTATACGAGCCTTACTTAGATCGTAAGGGCTCATTTCCAGTTTTACTTTATCTCCAGGTAACAATTTAATGTAGTGCATACGCATTTTCCCAGAGATGTGAGCTGTCACAACGTGACCATTTTCCAATTCTACACGGAACATTGCATTAGATAATGCTTCTATAATTGTTCCGTCTTGTTCTATTGCCGGTTGTTTTGCCATAATTAAGCTACTGCTTTTCTGTTTTTACCTGTTTTCATTAATCCGTCGTAATGTCTATTCAGCAAGTAAGAGTTTACTTGTTGCATAGTATCTATTGCAACTCCAACCATAATTAAAAGCGAGGTTCCTCCAAAAAACAATGCCCATCCTTGTTGCACACCTAAGAGTTGCACCACAATCGCTGGGAACACAGCAATAAGTGCAAGGAAAATAGATCCTGGCAAGGTAATTTGAGACATAATTCTATCTAAAAACTCAGCGGTTTCAGTTCCGGGACGAATGCCTGGAATAAATCCTCCACTTCGCTTTAGATCATCAGCCATTTTGTTGGTAGGTACAGTAATCGCGGTATAGAAGTAGGTAAACACAATAATTAAAAGTGCAAATACTACATTATACCAAAATCCGAATATATCGCTAAAAGCCGCGGTAACCCCTTGTGCAGCATCAGAATCTGATAATCCTGCCACAGCAGCCGGGATAAACATAATAGCTTGGGCAAATATAATTGGCATTACACCTGAAGCATTAAGCTTAAGTGGAATGTACTGTCTAGATCCAAATACGTTCTTCTCGTAACCTCCAGAAGCGGTTCTTCTGGCATATTGCACCGGGATTTGACGCACAGCCATAACCAACATTACCGAAGCAAGAATAATAGCGAACCAAATTACCAATTCAATAAGAATCATAATAAGGCCTCCATTAGATTCAAATACTCTGGAAGCAAATTCCTGAATAAATGCCTGTGGTAGGGTAGCAATAATACCAACCATAATTAATAGCGAAATACCATTACCAATACCTTTATCGGTTATCTTTTCACCCAGCCACATTGCAAAAATGGTTCCTGTAGTAAGGATAACCACTGCTGAAGCCACAAATGTCACAGTGTCACCTAATAAAAAGGCTTGCTGCGGAAGTGTAGCAAAAAGGTTATAGATATAACCAGGTCCCTGCACCAGGGTAATTGCAATTGTTAACCAACGAGTGATTTGATTAATCTTACGTCTACCGCTCTCTCCTTCTTTTTGAAGTTTTTGCAGGTAAGGTATCGCAATACCCATAAGCTGCACCACAATCGAAGCCGAGATATATGGCATAATTCCCAACGCAAAAACAGAAGCATTAGAAAACGCTCCTCCTGTAAATGCATTTAGGAGGCCTAAAAGGCCACCATCGGTTTGACTAGCAAGATTAGTTAATTGCGAGGCATCTATTCCGGGAAGCACAACTTGCGCTCCAAAACGATAGACCAACAATAGACCGAGGGTAACTAAAATTCTATTTTTTAGTTCCTCGATCTTCCAAATATTTTTAATAGTATTGATGAATTTCATTTGGCTATCTATTATAAAGTAACAACTTCACCTCCAGCAGCTTCTATAGCTTCTTTTGCTGAGGCAGTAAATTTATGAACAGATATTTTCAACTTTGCCTTTAATTCACCTCTACCTAATATCTTAACTGGTTCGTTTTTACTTACAAGACCATTAGCGATCAAAGTATCAACATCTACAGTATCTTTAATTTTACCTTCATCAACCAAACGTTGCAAAGTATCAAGATTTACACCTTGATAAGCTACACGATTTCTGTTAGTGAAACCAAATTTTGGAACACGGCGTTGAAGTGGCATCTGCCCACCTTCAAAACCTATCTTCTTGGAGTAACCAGAACGAGACTTAGCCCCTTTGTGACCACGAGTGGCAGTACCACCTTTTCCTGATCCTTCTCCACGGCCAACACGCTTGTTGTTACTCTTAACTGAACCTTTTGCAGGTTTTAAGTTATTTAATTCCATGTGAATTTATTATTTTGTTTCCTCTACAGAAACTAAATGTTTAACTTTATTTACCATACCAAGGATGTTTGGCGTATCGTTATGCTCTACCGTCTGGCCAATTTTCTTAAGACCAAGAGACTCTAAAACCAATTTCTGGTTTTTAGATCGGTTAATAGCACTTTTTACTTTTGTAACTTTTATCTTTCCCATCGTTCTCCTTGATTTATCCTTTAAAAACCTTTTCTAATGAAATACCACGTTGTTTAGCAACAGTATCAGCACTTCTTAATTGAAGTAGTGCATCAAAAGTAGCTTTTACTACGTTGTGTGGGTTTGAAGACCCCTGGTTTTTAGAAAGTACGTCGTGTACACCAACAGATTCCAGTACGGCACGAATCGCACCACCGGCAATAATCCCGGTACCAGTTGCAGCAGGTAGTAAAAGAACTCTTGCACCACCATACTTACCTTTCTGTTCGTGAGGAAGGCTTCCTTTATGCAAAGGAATACGCACTAAATTCTTTTTTGCATCTTCCACAGCTTTAGAGATAGCGTCAGCAACTTCTTTAGATTTCCCTAAACCTTGCCCTACAACACCATTCTCATCTCCTACTACTACGATAGCAGAAAATCCAAAAGCTCTACCACCTTTGGTTACTTTGGTCACACGCTGTACTCCTACCAAACGATCTTTTAATTCAAGTCCGCCCGGTTTTACATGTTCTACGTTTTTATAATCTTGATACATAATTTTCTAGAATTTTAGTCCTCCTTCTCGAGCACCTTCTGCTAATGATTTAACTCTTCCGTGATACAGGTAACCGCTTCTATCAAAAGAAATGGTTTCTACACCGGCCTTTAAAGCTTTTTCAGCAAGCGCTTTACCAACCAATTCTGCTTGCTTGGATTTATTTCCTTCTGCTGTTACACCTTTATCTCTCGAAGAGGCTGCAGCCAGGGTTTTTCCTTCTACATCATCTATAATTTGAGCATAAATTTCTTTATTACTTCTAAATACAGATAATCTTGGACGGCTAGCGGTACCCGTAATTGACTTACGAACACGCTTTCTTATCTTATTTCGTCTATCTTGTTTTGAAACTGCCATATCTAAACTTTATTAAGCTGATTTACCTGCTTTTCTACGTAATTGTTCTCCAACATACTTAATACCTTTTCCTTTGTAAGGCTCTGGAGCTCTGAAGGAACGTATTTTAGCAGCTATTTGGCCCACAAGTTGTTTGTCATAAGAAGTCAATTTCACAACAGGATTCTTACCTTTTTCTGAAATTGTTTCCACCTGAACTTCCGGTGCCAAATCTATTACAATATTATGGGAAAACCCAACGGCCAAATCTAATTTTTGTCCCTGGTTAGTTGCTCTATAACCAACTCCTACCAGTTCCAATGATTTAGTGTATCCGTTAGAAACTCCTTCAATCATATTGTTTATCAAAGCACGGTATAAACCGTGTTTTGCTTTTTGATCACTTTTCTCTGAAGAACGTTCAAAAGTAATTACGCCATCTTCAATTTTCACATCAATGTCGCTAACCTCCTGCTTAAGTTCTCCTAATTTTCCTTTTACCGTTACAATATTACCTTTAAGGTCTACAGTTACACCTTCAGGAATTGTAATTGGGCTTTTACCTATTCTTGACATTTCTTTAGTCTTTTAAGTATTAGTAAACGTAACACAATACTTCACCACCAACTTTCTCGGCTTTAGCTTGCTTCCCGGTCATTACACCGTGAGAAGTAGAAACTATAGCGATACCAAGACCATTAAGGATACGTGGCAATTCATTAGCGCCGGCATACTTACGTAAACCAGGTTTACTTATTCTTTGAATATCTTTAATTACAGGTTCTTTAGTGATTTTATCATACTTAAGGGCAATTTTAATTGTCCCTTGAGCAATAGCATCATCAAACTTGTAACTAAGAATATATCCCTGATCGAATAATATTTTTGTTATCTCCCTTTTAAGGTTAGAAGCTGGTATCTCTACCACCCTGTGGTTTGCGGCCACAGCGTTCCTAACTCTTGTCAAATAATCTGCAATAGGATCTGTATTCATCTATAATAATTTGCGGAAGTGGTTTTCTAGCCGACTATCGGTAGAACCTGCAACCAATTTATAATTTTACCAACTAGCTTTTCTAACTCCAGGAATTAATCCTTTGTTAGCCATTTCTCTAAACATTACACGAGAAAGACCAAACTGTCTCATGTATCCTTTTGGCCTACCAGTTAGTTTACAACGGTTATGCAAACGTACAGGAGAAGAATTTTTTGGTAATTTTTGCAGTGCTTCCCAATCGCCAGCTTCTTTCAAAGCTTCACGTTTTTCAGCATACTTCTTTACCATTTTTTGTCTCTTCACCTCACGGGCTTTCATTGATTCTTTAGCCATAATTAATTCTTTTTAAAAGGTAATCCTAGTTCGGTTAACAATGATTTAGCTTCCTTATCGGTTTTGGCAGTGGTTACAAAGGTAATATCCATACCATTGATACGGTTTACTTTATCAATATCGATCTCTGGAAAGATGATTTGTTCAGTAACACCTAAATTGTAATTTCCTCTACCATCAAAACCATTAGCTTTAATCCCGTTAAAATCACGAACACGTGGAAGTGCTGATGTGATTAAACGATCTAGAAATTCGTACATTCTATATCCTCGCAAAGTAACTTTTGCCCCAATTGGCATTCCTTTACGAAGCTTGAATGAAGCAACATCCTTTTTAGAAATGGTTTGCACCGCTTTTTGACCTGTAATTGTTGTAAGTTCATCTACAGCATGGTCAATTAGCTTTTTATCTGCTACAGCTGCACCAACGCCACGGCTCAAAACTATTTTTTCAAGTTTTGGGATCTCCATTACGTTAGCATAGCTAAATTCTTCTTTTAATGCAGGCTTAATTCGCTCTGCATATTCTGCTCTAAGTCTTGGTACGTATGCCATAACTAAATTACTTCATTAGATTTTTTGGAAAATCTTACTTTCTTTCCATCCTCTTCTTTATATCCAACTCTGGTAGTATTACCATCTTTGTCTAACAAAGAAAGGTTAGAAATATGAATAGGAGCTTCTTTCTTTACAATACCACCTTGTGGGTTAGATGCACTTGGCTTCTCATGTTTTGAGATAGTGTTCACACCTTCCACGATGGCTTTATTCTTTTCTATGAGTACTTTTTGAACTTTGCCTTCCTGACCTTTGTGGTCTCCAGCAATAACTCTTACAGTATCTCCAGATTTTATCTTAAGCTTTCTCATCTTTTTAATGTATTAAAGCACTTCTGGTGCCAATGATACAATTTTCATGAATTGCTTATCACGAAGTTCTCTCGCAACCGGTCCAAATACACGAGTTCCGCGCATTTCTCCGGTAGGGTTTAGCAATACACAAGCATTATCATCAAAACGGATATAAGATCCATCCTGCCTGCATACTTCTTTCTTGGTACGAACAACAACTGCTGTTGAAACTGCACCTTTTTTGATATTCCCGTTAGGTGTAGCTTCTTTTACGCTGACAACGATCTTGTCCCCAACAGAAGCGTATCTTTTCTTTGTACCGCCCAATACACGAATGGTCAAAACTTCTTTTGCCCCGGTATTGTCTGCTACTCTTAGTCTAGACTCTTGTTGTACCATTACTTCGCTCTTTCAATTATTTCTACTAATCTCCAACATTTAGATTTACTTAAAGGTCGTGTTTCCATGATCCTTACAGTATCTCCCTCGTTGCAGTCGTTTGTTTCGTCGTGCGCTACGTATTTTTTCGTTTTTAAAACGAACTTTCCATACATAGGGTGTTTTACTTTCTTAACTTCAGAAACCACGATTGATTTCTGCATTTTATTACTGGTAACAACACCTATACGCTCTTTTCTTAAATTTCTTTTTTCCATCTTTCAGCAGAATAACACTTATTGTTGTTCTCTTTTAGTTAACTCTGTAGCAAGTCTCGCTATAGTTCTTCGTTCAGCTCTAAGCTGTATCGGGTTCTCTAATGGCGAAACTGCGTGAGCCATTTTCAAATCTGAATATGCTTTTCTAGATTTACCAAGCTCTTCTTGTAATTCTGCCACAGACAGTTCTTTTACTTCTGATTGTTTCATAACTTTATAATATTAAGCTTGATAGTCTCTAGCTACAATAAATTTGGTTCTTACAGGAAGTTTCTGTGCTGCAAGCCTTAAAGCTTCTTTAGCAACATCCATTGGCACTCCACCAATTTCAAACATAATTCTTCCTGGTTTTACAACAGCAGCCCAATATTCAACAGCACCTTTACCTTTACCCATACGAACCTCTAGAGGTTTCTTAGTGATAGGCTTGTCTGGAAATATTTTAATCCAGATAGAACCTTCCCTTTTCATATAACGGGTAGCAGCAATACGTGCAGCTTCTATTTGACGGGCAGTAACGAAACTAGAATCCATAGATTTAATTCCAAAGGTTCCGTTAGAGAGTCTATGCCCTCTTCCGGCATTACCTTTCATACGGCCCTTCTGCTGTTTACGGTATTTTGTTCTTTTAGGTTGTAACATTTTTCTTTACTTTAAAAAATTACTTTCTACGACGTGATTTGTTACCACCTCGCCCGGCTCCAGCTTTTCCTCCCTGCTTCTTAGACATGCCAACAAGCGGAGAAAGATCTCTTTTACCGTAAACTTCGCCTTTCATGATCCATACTTTAACACCCAATCTACCATAAGTAGTGTGAGCTTCAATTAAAGCGTAATCAATATCGGCCCTAAAAGTAGACAGAGGAATTCTACCATCTTTGTATGCTTCTGAACGTGCCATTTCAGCACCATTTAAACGTCCGGAAATCTGTATTTTGATTCCTTCAGCATTCATTCTCATAGCAGCCGCGATAGCCATTTTTATTGCACGACGATAAGAGATACGATTCTCAATTTGTCTTGCAACACTAGACGCCACTAAATGCGCATCAAGTTCTGGCCTCTTAATCTCAAAGATGTTAATTTGAACCTCCTTGTCGGTAATCTTCTTAAGCTCTTCTTTAAGCTTGTCTACCTCCTGGCCGCCTTTACCAATAATAATACCTGGTCTGGCAGTGGTGATAGTAACGGTTACAAGCTTAAGCGTACGCTCAATAATTACCCTAGATACACTCGCTTTTGAAAGACGAGCATGGATGTACTTTCTAATCTTATCGTCTTCGGCTAATTTATCGCCGTAGTCATTTCCTCCGTACCAGTTGGATTCCCATCCTCTTACGATACCAAGGCGATTCCCGATTGGATTTGTTTTTTGTCCCATACTCTACTTAGCTTTGTGTATTATTGTTTTCTCCAAGCACCAAAGTAACGTGGTTGGATCTCTTTCTAATTCTATGTGCGCGACCCTGTGGTGCAGGACGTAGCCTCTTAAGCATTGCTCCTCCATCTACACGGATTTCTTTTACAAACAATTCAGCTTCCTCAATATTCGCTTCCTCGTTTTTAGATTGCCAGTTGGCTATTGCAGAAAGCAATAATTTCTCTAAACGTCCAGAAGCTTCTTTTGAACTGAATTTCAATATTTGAAGCGCCTTCTCTACTTTCTCACCTCTTACTAGATCCGCAACAAGGCGCATTTTTCTAGGTGAAGTAGGGCAGTTATTCAACTTTGCAAAAGCTACCTGTTTTTTGGCCTCTTTTATTTGCTCTGCTCTTTCTCTTTTACGAACTCCCATAGCTTCAATTATCTTTTACCTTTATTTTTTGCACCTGAATGCCCTCTAAAAGAACGCGTTGGTGAAAATTCTCCTAACTTATGACCTACCATGTTCTCTGTTACATATACAGGTACAAATTGTTTCCCGTTGTGAACAGCGATAGTTTGCCCAACGAAATCTGGAGTAATCATTGAAGCTCTAGACCAGGTTTTGATCACGGCTTTTTTACCAGACTCAACATTTTGAGCTACCTTCTTATCTAACTTATAGTGAACGTAAGGTCCTTTTTTTAATGAACGTGCCATATCTTATTATTTCTTTCTACGTTCTACAATATACTTATTACTCGCTTTTGTTCTTGAACGGGTTTTAAATCCTTTAGCAGGCAAACCTTTTCTAGAACGTGGGTGACCTCCGGAAGCTCTTCCTTCACCACCACCCATTGGGTGATCCACAGGGTTCATCACAACCGGTCTTGTTCTTGGTCTAATACCCAACCAACGTTTTCTACCAGCTTTACCAGAAACCTGAAGTTGGTGATCACTATTAGATACAGCCCCAATCGTTGCCATACAAGTAGCCAACACTCTTCTAATTTCTCCTGAAGGTAGTTTAACAGTTGCGTATTTTCCTTCTCTTGCTAATAATTGAGCAAAAGCTCCAGCACTTCTTGCCATTACAGCACCTTGCCCGGCTCTTAACTCTATACAAGAAACAACAGTACCAAGCGGTATACTAGACAACGGCATTGCATTTCCAATTTCTGGAGCAGCCGAATCTGTACTTGATACAATATTTTGACCTACCTGCAACCCATTTTGAGCAATAACATATCGTTTCTCACCATCCTGGTAATTCAACAATGCGATAAAAGCAGTTCGGTTTGGATCATATTCTATACTCGCAACAGTAGCCGGAACTCCGTGCTTGTCGCGTTTAAAGTCTACAATTCTGTAACGTCTCTTATGACCTCCACCTTTATAGCGCATGGTCATTTTTCCCTGACTGTTTCTCCCACCTGACTTTTTTATCGGAGCCAAAAGGCTTTTTTCCGGCTTATCAGTAGTTACGGCGTCATACCCGTTTACTACTCTAAAACGCTGGCCAGGGGTGATTGGTTTTAATTTTCTAACTGACATTTTTTAATCTTAAAGATTACTGTATAAATCAATAGTTTCACCTTCCGTCACCTGTACCAATGCTTTTTTATAAGCTTTGGTTTTACCAGTGATCATACCAGACTTTGTATATCTGGTTTTGCGATCTGGACGGACATTAATAGTACGAACTTTTTCAACTGAAACTCCATATGCAGCTTCTACTGCATTCTTAATTTCAATCTTATTCGCCTTACTGTTTACCACAAAAGAAAAACGGTTATTCAACTCGCTATCTCCAGTGGCTTTTTCTGTAATAATTGGTTTTATCAAGATACTCATAAGGCTTATTTACTTAAATTCGACTCAATTCCTTCTAAAGAACCTTCAAGCAATACAATATTCTTAGCATTAAGAATTCCGTAAGTACTTAATTCTGAGGAGTTTACAACCTCAAGTCCTTTTAAATTACGTGACGACAAATATACGTTTTTATTTGAGTCACCCAACACTATAAGCGATTTTTTGTCCTGAATACCAAGGGCTTTCAAAACATCAATCATACTTTTTGTCTTTGGCGCATCAAAAGAAAAGTCTTCAATTACATAAATTGATTCTCCTTTTGCTTTAATTGATAAAGCCGATTTTCTAGCCAAACGTTTTAAATTTTTATTCAATTTAAAACCGTAATTTCTTGGTCTTGGTCCAAAAACACGTCCACCACCTTTAAAAATTGGTGACTTAATGCTACCTGCACGTGCAGTACCGGTACCTTTTTGCTTTTTAATCTTACGAGTACTACCCGCGATTTCAGCACGTTCTTTGGCTTTATGAGTTCCCTGACGCTGATTAGCTAAATATTGCTTAACATCAAGATACACAGCGTGATCATTCGGCTCTATAGCGAAAACAGAATCAGAAAGCTTTGCTTTTCTGCCTGTTTCTTTTCCTTTTATATCTAAAACTGCTACTTCCATTACTTACTAATGATTACGTATGAGTTTTTGTGACCGGGCACACATCCTTTTACTACTAAAAGGTTTTTATCTGCCACCACTTTTAAAACTCTCAGGTTTTCTACTTTAACTCTTTCTCCACCCATTCTACCGGCCATTTTCATTCCTTTGAAAACCCGTGCAGGGTAAGACGCTGCACCAATAGAACCCGGAGCTCTTAATCGGTTATGCTGACCGTGAGTCGCCTGACCCACACCACCAAAGTTGTGTCTTTTCACAACTCCCTGAAAGCCTTTACCTTTAGAAGTACCTGCAATATCTACAAATTCTCCTTCGTTAAAGTGCTCTACCGTGATAGCATCACCTAATTTATAATCTGCTTCAAATCCTTTGAATTCAACGACTTTACGTTTTGCAACGCTTCCTGCTTTTTTAGCGTGCCCTTCGGCAGCCTTATTTACAGTCTTTTTGTCATCGAAACCAACTTGAAGTGCCTCATACCCGTCAACCTCTTTGGTTCTGACTTGGGTAACTACGCATGGACCTGCTTCTATAACGGTACAAGGAATATTTTTCCCATTCTCGTCAAAAATACTGGTCATGCCTATTTTTTTTCCTATTAACCCAGACATAATTAATTATTGATTATTACTTATTTATTTAAAAAAATTCAGGGCAGAAAAATACTTTCGCCCTGAATGTATCTTTCTTCCGTTTTTCCCTCGCCAACTGCTCAGGACATGTTTATTCTCAAGTTATTGAGAATCTTGTTATCCCCGCCCTGGCGGGGACAAACTTATACTTTGATCTCTACTTCAACTCCACTTGGTAGCTCTAACTTCATCAACGCATCAATTGTTTTTGAAGAAGAACTGTAGATATCTAAAAGCCTTTTGTAAGAGCTTAATTGAAATTGCTCTCTAGCTTTCTTATTTACGTGAGGAGAACGCAAAACAGTAAAAAGTTTTTTGTGTGTAGGCAAAGGAATTGGTCCTGTTACCACCGCACCTGTAGTTTTTACAGTCTTCACGATCTTCTCAGCAGATTTATCTACCAGGTTATGATCGTAGGATTTTAGTTTTATTCTGATTTTCTGACTCATTTTCCTAATATTATTCGTTTGTACCCTTTGCCGCTTTAATCACTTCTTCTGAAATATTAGAAGGAGTTTCAGCATAGTGAGAAAATTCCATAGTTGAAGTTGCTCTACCAGAAGATAATGTTCTCAATGTAGTCACATATCCAAACATTTCAGCCAAAGGCACTTCCGCTTTAATAATTTTCGCTCCAGATCTATCTGACATACTGTTCACCTGACCTCTTCTTCTGTTAAGGTCACCTACAATATCTCCCATATTTTCTTCTGGAGTAACCACTTCGTTCTTCATAATTGGCTCAAGAATCACAGCACCAGCTTTCTTAGCAGCAGCTTTGTAACCCAATTTAGCAGCCAATTCGAATGAAAGCTGATCGGAATCCACAGGGTGGAAAGATCCATCTTTCAATACAACTTTTAGGGTATCCATTTGGAATCCAGCTAAAGGTCCATTCTTCATCGCTTCCTTAAAGCCTTTTTCTACAGAAGGAATAAATTCCTTAGGAATACGTCCACCTTTAATTTCATCGACAAACTGAAGTCCTTTTCCTTCGAAATCTTCGTCTACAGGTCCCATTTCGAATACAATATCAGCAAATTTACCACGACCACCAGATTGCTTTTTATAAACCTCTCTGTGCTCAGCGTGTTTAGTTACTGTTTCTTTATATTCTACCTGAGGTTGACCTTCGTTAACTTCAACTTTAAATTCTCTTTTTAAACGATCTACAAGAATTTCAATATGAAGTTCTCCCATACCAGAGATAATGGTTTGACCTGAAATTTCATCAGTCTTAACCTGGAAAGTTGGATCTTCTTCAGCAAGTTTAGCCAAAGCCATACCCATTTTATCAACATCAGCTTTAGTCTTAGGCTCTACCGCGATACCAATTACAGGCTCAGGGAAAGTCATCGATTCTAAAACGATTGGGTGCTTCTCGTCTGTAAGTGTATCACCAGTTTTAATATCTTTAAAACCAACAGCAGCTCCAATATCACCAGCCTCAATTCTATTAATAGGCTCCTGCTTGTTCGAGTGCATCTGGTAGATACGAGAAATACGTTCTTTTTTACCAGAACGGTTATTCAATACGTATGAACCAGCATCTAATCCACCTGAGTAAGCACGGAAGAACGCTAACCTACCCACAAAAGGATCGGTTGCGATCTTAAACGCAAGCGCAGAAAAAGGAGAGTCTACGTGTGGTTTACGAGATTCCTCTTCACCCGTTTCAGGGTTAGTACCCACAATAGCTTCAACATCTACTGGAGAAGGCATATATCTCATTACAGCGTCAAGCATTGCCTGAACACCTTTATTTTTAAAGGCAGAACCACACATCATAGGTATGATAGACATATCTATAGTTGCAGCTCTTAGAGCAGCGATAATTTCATCTTCAGTAATAGAATCTTCATCCTCAAAAAACTTTTCCATCAATGCTTCATCATACTCGGCCACAGCTTCAACAAGCTCTGCCCTGTATTTATTCACATCATCGATCAACTCTTCAGGAATATCAATAGTTTCATAGGTCATCCCATGATCTTCCTCATTCCAAATAATAGCTTTTTTGGAAATAAGATCAACAACACCTTTAAAGTCTATTTCATCACCGATTGGAACTTGCAATGGCACTGGGTTTCCACCTAGCATCTCTCTAACCTGCTTACACACATTAAAGAAGTCAGCTCCCTGACGGTCCATTTTATTTACAAATCCTAAACGCGGTACTTTATATTTATCCGCCTGTCTCCATACAGTTTCAGATTGAGGCTCTACCCCATCTACTGCACTAAACAAAGCAACAACACCATCAAGAACACGTAAAGAACGCTCTACCTCTACAGTAAAGTCAACGTGACCAGGGGTGTCAATAATATTCACAATATACTCATGATCTCTATAAGGCCAGGTACAGTGCGTCGCAGCAGAAGTAATAGTAATACCTCTTTCCTGCTCTTGCTCCATCCAGTCCATAGTAGCCGCACCATCGTGCACCTCTCCTATTTTGTGGCTTATTCCTGTATAATAAAGAATACGCTCTGTTGTTGTGGTTTTACCCGCATCAATATGAGCAGCAATTCCTATATTTCTCGTAAATTTTAAATCTCTTTGTGCCATTATTTTTAGAATCTAAAGTGAGAGAATGCTTTATTCGCTTCAGCCATTTTATGAGTATCAACTCTCTTCTTAACTGCAGCTCCTTCTTCTTTGGCAGCAGCAAGAACTTCAGAAGCTAATTTCTGCGCCATAGTTTTTTCATTTCTCTTTCTTGCAAAAGAAATCAACCATTTCATAGCAGTTGCTACTTTTCTATCTGGTCTTATTTGCATCGGGATTTGAAAGGTCGCACCTCCAACTCGTCTACTTCTAACTTCAACGTGAGGCATCACATTAGAAAGAGCATCTTTCCAAATCTCCAAACCGGTTTTTTCTTCGTCTTGTTTTTTCTCCTCTATAATTGCAATAGCATCATAGAAAATTTTAAAGGCTACCGATTTTTTACCATCCCACATCATCATGTTTACAAAACGTGTAACAAGTTGATCGTTAAATTTTGGATCTGGTAAAAGCGGTCTTTTTTTGGCCTGTCTTCTTCTCATTTCTTTACATTAAAAGTTTTTAATTACTTTTTAGGGCGTTTGGCTCCGTATTTAGACCTACGCTGGCTTCTACCTTCAACACCCGCAGTATCTAATGCACCGCGAACAATGTGGTATCTCACACCTGGTAAATCTTTTACCCTTCCACCTCTAACCAATACTATCGAGTGCTCTTGTAGATTGTGACCCTCACCTGGAATATAAGCGTTAACTTCTTTTCCATTAGTCAACCTTACCCTAGCTACTTTACGCATAGCCGAGTTTGGTTTCTTAGGTGTAGTAGTATACACACGTGTGCACACTCCTCTTCTTTGAGGGCACGAATCTAAAGCAGCCGATTTGCTCTTCTTGGTCATCTGGGCTCTTCCTTTTCGTACTAATTGTGAAATTGTTGGCATAATTTCTTTTACCTAATTATTGTTTAAAATTAATCCCCTGTTTTTTAGGGTTTGCAAATGTAGAAATAAAAACATATTTATCAAACTATAATGAATTAATTTTCAGCAGTATGATACAACTAGATGAAAATCAAAAAATCCTACTCTCTTATAGCTAATAATCCCAGCTCAGAAAAAGCAAGCTCAAAGAACATCACCTCAGAAGTGAAAAGCGAACTTTATATTTTAATTATAGATTCAGACTAAATAGCTTCGATTTTCTAATTTTTTAACATTTTAAACTAACCTCATGATGCCCTGACTCTAACCGTTCTATACACAATTATTAACAATTCCTTAAAATAGATATCGATTTTTAAAAACAAAAGTTTGTTTTATTAACCATTTATTAGCACTTTTGGCGTTGGCTAATTCAAACAAATTTTAAAATGAGAACAAAGTTTAGTAGTATTCTAACACTTTTACTGGTGTTAGTTGTGCAAATTACTTTTGCACAAGAACGAACGATTACCGGTACGGTAGTCGATGAAGACGGGCTACCCCTTCCGGGTGTAACCGTTTTGGTTAAGGGAACCAATCAAGGTACCCAAACAGATTTTGACGGAAATTATTCCATCGCAGCCAACCAGGGTGATGTTTTGGTTTATTCTTTCGTTGGAATGAAAACTTCAGAGTACACTGTAGCAAATAATGACACTATAGATGTGACTTTAACTACAGATTCTGCTGAATTAGATGCGGTTGTAGTAACTGCACTGGGAATTGAACGAGAGAAAAAATCCCTTGGTTATGCCACACAGGAAGTTGATGGTAGTGAAGTTTCTGATGTTCCAACACAAAACTTCGTAAACTCCCTTTCTGGAAAAGTTGCGGGTCTTAAAGTATCATCTACTGGTACTATGGGAGGTTCATCTAACGTTGTTATTCGTGGTAATTCCTCATTAACAGGGAACAACCAGGCATTATTCGTTATTGACGGTACACCGGTAAGTAACGCCAACAACAACAGATCAGGCCAGGCTTCTGGTAGAGGTGGTTATGACTACGGTAACGCTGCTTCTGACATTAACCCTAACGACATTGCTTCTATTAACGTACTTAAAGGTGCGGCGGCAACTGCATTATATGGTGCAAGAGCGGCAAACGGAGCGGTAATTATTGAAACTAAAAAAGGTAGAAAAGGAAAAGGAATCGGAGTTTCTGTGAACTCTACCCTTATGACTACCCACGTAAACAATAACACGCTTCCAGAATACCAGGATCAATATGGTGCTGGATACGGAGCTTACTACCAATCTGAGGACGGGTACTTTAACCTTTCTGATATTGATGGTGATGGTAACCTGGACCGTACAACTCCATTTACAGAAGATGCTTCTTTTGGAGGAAGATTTGACGGACAACCAATTTACCAATGGAATTCTATCTATCCACAGCTAGAAGGAACAGATTATGATTTCTATCAACAAGCTACCCCTTGGGAAGCAGGAGAACACACTCCAAATGACATCTGGGAGACTGGTTATTTAGCAATTAACTCTGTAGCATTAGATGGTGGTACAGAAAAAAGTTCTTTTAGACTTAGTGCTACCAACTTTAATCAGCAAGGTAACTTACCTAACAGCCAGATTAAAAGAAACACTTTAAAATTTAGTGGTGAACATGAATTCACTGATAAATTTTCTGCTCAAGCTAATATTACTTATACCAAAACAGACGGTAAAGGTAGATATGGCACCGGGTATAGCTCGGGTAACCTAATGCAACAATTTAGACAATGGTGGCAAACTAATGTAGATCTTTACGACCAAAGAGATGCATATTTTGCAACAAGGGAAAACATTACGTGGAATCCGAACGGGCCAGATAATCTTTCTCCTATCTACTCTGACAACCCATACTGGACACTTTACGAAAACTATCAAACAGATACTCGTAACAGATATTTTGGTAACATCAACCTTAACTACGAGATAAGCGATGTTTTTAGCGTATTAGGAAGATTCTCTTTTGATACTTTTGATGAATTACAGGAAGAAAGAATAAATGTTGGAAGTGCCGATATCGCATCTTATTCGCGATTTAACAATAGAGCGGCCGAATACAACTACGATCTTATTCTTAATTTCAACAAAGATGTTACCGAAGATCTTAACCTGGATGGTAACATAGGTTTTAACTTACGTAGAAACGAAAGCAACTACATACTTGCTGAAACCAATGGTGGCTTAAATGCACCTGGATTTTATGCTTTGAGCAATTCAGCTTCTCCTATGAATCCGCCGGAAGAATATGAAAGCGACAGAATGTTAGACGGTATATACGCAAGAGCCGGACTGGGATATTTAGACACCTATTTTTTAGAAGGTACTATTAGAAGAGACCGTTCTTCTACGCTTCCAAAAGAAAACAACACTTTCTATTATCCTTCTATTTCCACCAGTGTTATCCTTTCCAATGTTATAGATGCCAACTGGTTAAGTTTCGCTAAACTTAGAGCCAACTATGCAGAAGTAGGTAATGACACTGACCCTTATAGAGTTTTTAACACTTACGAAATCTCTGCCCCATTTGGATCTGCAGGATGGGCTAGCAACAATTCACAATTAGCTAACCTGGCTCTAGATCCAGAACGTATGAAGTCTTATGAAATAGGTCTGGAGGCAAACTTCTTTGATAGAAGAGTAGGTTTTGATGTGTCTTACTATAATTCTCAAACCGAGAATCAAATTACCCCAGTACCAGTTTCAACAGCAACAGGATTTCAAACAAAATTACTGAATGCCGGAACTATTGAAAATAAAGGTATTGAAGCTTCTGTAACCCTTAACCCAATTAGAACAGAAGATTTCAACTGGACTATGAATATTAATTGGGCTAAAAATAGAAGTGAAGTTCTTGAATTAACCGATGGAATTGACAACCTTCAATTAAACCCTGTAAGCCTTCAAGGTGGGGTTTCAATAAACGCAGCCCCAGGGCAGCCTTACGGTGCGATTAGAGGTACTGCTTATGTGTACGATGATAACGGAAACCGTGTAATTACAGATGCTGGTTATTACGAAAGAACACCAAACGCGAATTATATTATTGGTAATATTCAGCCAGATTGGACAGGTGGTGTATCTAACTCTATTTCGTACAAAAATCTTACCTTAAGCTTTCTAGTAGATGTACAAAAAGGCGGAGATGTTTTCTCCCTAGATACCTGGTATGGACGCGCGACTGGAATTTACGCAAGTAGTGTTGGGACTAACGACCTTGGAAATCCAATGAGAAATACCATTGCAAATGGTGGTGGTGTAATTCTTGACGGAGTTCAGGGTGATGTATCTTACAACGATGATGGTACTTATGAAGTAACCAACACTTCTCCAAATACCACTAGAGCAAGAACAGATTACTTTGGTAATCCTTATGGATATGGTAGAGATGCCAACGAAGGTCACGTATATGATGCTTCGTTTGTAAAACTTAGAGAAGCTAGCTTAACCTATAATTTTGGTTCCAACATTATAGATGCAACTCCATTTACCAATGCATCTCTTTCTATAATTGGTCGAAATCTTTGGATAATTCACAAGAACATGCCTTATTCTGATCCAGAAGCAGGGCTTAGTTCAGGAAACGTTCAGGGATACCAGTCTGGTGCCTATCCCGCAGTAAGAGAAATTGGTGCTAGTCTTAAATTTAACTTTTAATTAAAAAATTATGAAGAAATATATTGTAGCTCTAACGGCACTCGTTACACTATGGTCTTGCCAAAGTGACGAGCAATATGAGGATCTTAATAGAGATCCCAAAAATCCTACGGAGGTTGCTTCTGACTTTTTATTTACCGCAGCCACGGTAAGTCTATCAGATAATATGGCATCTCCTAACGTAAATGACGGACTGTACAGATTTTTAGCGCAGTATTTTACGACTACTACTTATTTAGATGAACCAAACTATAATTTTACTTCAAGACAAAATCCAGATAATGTTTGGTCTGAAATCTATAGGGATGTAATTCTTGATCTTCAAGATGCTAAAAGTATTGTAGCAGAAAACACTGAACTTGAACAAGCTGAAAAAGATGCGCGTATGGGACAGTTAGAAGTAATTGAAGTTTACGCCTGGCATGTACTTGTAGATAGTTTTGGAGACATTCCTTACTCTCAAGCAGGAAAAGCTGATGAATTTCCACTTCCTGCCTACGATGATGATATGATGATTTATGAAGATTTAATCACTAGATTAAACAACGTTGGCTCTATGCTATCTGCAGGACAGGGATACGCTTCTGCCGATGTGATTTATGGTGGAGATATGAACAAATGGTCTATGTTTGCCAATTCATTGAAATTGAGATTAGGAATGAGAATTTCTGATGCCAATCCTACTCTTTCTCAATCTACAGTAGAATCTGCTGTTGCCGATGGAGTATTTACCTCTAATGAAGATAACGCCACCGTACAATACCAGGGTAACGACCCTTACGGCAACCCACTATGGGAAGACCTTGTACTTAGTGGAAGATCTGACTTTCTTGCTTCTAACACCATCATAGATTATATGAACGACCTTAATGACCCTAGAAGAATGGTTTATTTCGACGAAAATAAAGAAGGTTATATTGGGGGTATCTACGGAGCTAGTAACAACTATGGTGATTATACTCACATTGGTGATCCTTTCTTACAGCCAACTCGCGAAGGTATCTTATTAGACTATGCTGAAGTTCGTTTTAACCAGTCTAAAGCTGCCGAACTTAGCTATAACATACCTGGTGATGCTGAAACTCACTATAACGCTGCAATTACGGCCTCTATGAATTATTGGGGATTAACCGATGAAGCTGCAATCGCATCATATCTTGCTCAGCCTGCCGTAGCCTATGACGGCTCTGTAGCTCAGTTCGCCACACAATACTGGATTGCTATGTTTGATAATCCTTTCCAGGGATGGTCTTTATGGAGAAAATATGATGCTCCACAACTAAACATTCCTGTTGAATTTGAAACACCGGTACCTTTAAGATACACTTATCCTGTAGATGAGACCAACTTAAATGAAAACAATTATGAGGCTGCTGCCGAAGCAATTGGAGGTGACACTGCTCAAACTCCTATTTTCTGGGATGTAGATTAGTTGTAAAAGATTATAAATAAAATTATAAAATATTGATAATGAAAAAATATTTAAAACCTATAAGTCTTAGCTTAATTATTGCTTTTGGCTTTGCTTCTTGCGATACAGATGACGAAGCTTTTGACAATGAACTGGTAGATTTAGGAGGATATGCCACTTTAAGTGATAACTCCATTTCCCGTTTAGATAGAAATACAGATCTTAACATAAAGCTATTCACCGCCGAAGGCGTAAGTGTAGAAAGCGTAGAGATTCTTCAGGATGGTTCTGTTATTGGGTCAGCGACAGTTTCAGGTGAAACAGCAACCTTCAACTCATCTATTTTGGGAGATTTCACTTTCACCGATGAAGATGGGGCTATTCAGGAAACTGGCGAATACCCCATTACAATACAAAGTATGTATTCTAACGGCAATATGACAAACGATCCTTTTACTATAGAGGTAAACAAAGCTATATCTCTAGGAGAAGACAATCCTTCAGTAACTACTATGGACTCACTTTCATCAGTAGAGTTAACATATGAGGTTTCTACATTTTCAGCAGGAATTGATGAGGTAACATTAGAATTTAAAAAAAATAATGATGGTACCTATGCAGATAGCGACATGGACCTTTCGACAGATGAAGGGACTGTAGAATTAAGCGAAACTAATTACGAAGATTTAGGTCTTGGTGTTAATGATACGCTTTACTACAGGTTTACAGCTGCGAGTGGCGACCTCACAGATGTAGTTTCTTCTCACGTTGCTATTACTACAAAAGATTTCCAGAATTCAAATTCTGTAACGCTCTCTAAAGATCTTAATATGAATCAGCTAAACCTTCAAACGGGTGTTATCTCTGCCGATGGTACTGAAAATGCTGATATTAAATTTATGGAGCCAACCGGTTTTGAAGTAATTAGTGACTCTGAAGTTAGCTTTGTGAAAGCTGATAACGATTTCGACCTGGAAGAGGCTGATGTGCTTTCGGCTAGAGCCGCTTTTGAAAATGGCAATGAGATCACCTCTGCAACAAGTCTGGTAGACGGAGATCTATTTATATACAAGGATACCAGAGAGATTGAAGACGAAGATGGCAACATAGAAACCCAGGACTTCTATGGCGTGATGGAAATAGGAAATGTTAATTCGGTTAACGGCAACGTTGTAAGCTTTGACATTGAATATTCTGACGGATTCTAAACAGGAATTCTTATCATACTTAAAAAACCACCCCTAAGCGGGTGGTTTTTTTTATTTCCAGTAGTTCCATAATTCTAAAAACAAAACCTACCTTTGCTTTATGGAAGAAACTACACGTATTTTTGGAATTAGAGCCGTTATAGAAGCAATTCAGGGAGGAAAGAGTATTGATAAGATCTATATTCAAAAAGGCCTTTCCGGACCTTTATTTCAAGAACTCAACCGTCTAATTCAAAAAAACAACTATAATACCTCTTACGTTCCAGAAGAAAAACTATACAAACTTTCTAAAGGAAATCACCAGGGTGTGGTAGCAACTATCTCTCCAATAAAGTTTGGAAATCTTGAAGAAACCATCGAAAAAATTCTTGAAGAAAAAACCACTCCCCTTTTTCTATTGCTAGATCAAATTACCGATGTACGCAATTTTGGAGCGATTATTAGAACGGCAGAATGCACAGGAGTTGATGCCATTATTATTCCTGAGAAGGGAGGTGCTCCTTTAAATGCCGATACGGTTAAAACTTCGGCCGGCGGAGTATTTAATCTTCCTATAGTTAAAGTAAGCCATATAAAAGATGCTGTTTTTTATTTACAATCTTCAGGCGTACAACTCGTAGCTGCTACCGAAAAGACAGAAAACAATATCTACGATGTAGATTTCAAACAGGCATCAGCTATTATAATGGGCAACGAAGCCAAAGGTGTTTCTAATTCCATTTTAAAAGCCGTAGACAAAAAAGCAAAACTTCCTATGTTCGGTAAAATTGAATCATTGAATGTATCCGTTGCCTGTGGTGTATTTTTATATGAAGCGATTCGACAAAGACAACTTTCTTAGGATTTAAAAAAGATTTTCATCCTTACTCTTTTTTGGATTCTGATTTCTTATAAAAATAGCGATAAGTAATTTTATTACTATCATCATTTTCATTTGCAATATATTGCTCCCCCTTTGGGGGCTGGGGGGCTTCTTCCTTGGTTTCAAAGCGTCTTTCAATAAAATTTCCATTTTCGTCAAAATGCTGCATAAATAAATCTTCTTTCTCGCTGTATTCTGGTTTTTCCCATTCATATTTAGGCTTCTTAATAGTATTTTTCCTATAAAAAACAGCCAATGCAAAACCTGAAATCAAACCAGAAAGATGCCCTTCCCATGAGATTTCCGGATCTATGGGAGTAACATACCAAAGCATGCCACCATAAAGAAAAACTACGATTAGAGAAAGTGCCACTAAGCGATAATATTTTGAAAAAATACCTTTAAAAAATAAAAAAGCAGCAAGCATATATATTATTCCACTAGCCCCAATATGATTCGCAGGCCGCCCAATGCTCCAGGTTAAAATACCGGTAAGTAACAACCCCATAATTAGAACAGGCCAACTAATTTTTCTATAAAAATAGAAAAGGGACATAGAGAGCACAAAAAGGGGGATACTGTTATTAAATAAATGTTTTATATCGCTATGAATAAAAGGCGAAAATAAAATTCCGCGCAAACCTTTAAGTTCCCCGGGGCGCACCCCAAAATTATTAAAACTAACCCCAAAGCGAATCTCAAACCAGAAAACCAGCCAAATAAGCAGCACAAACAAGATGGGATAGCCCAGCACGCCAGTAGTAAAAACAAAAGGATTAGATTCTTTCACAAAAAATAGTTTCTATTTAATATTACAAAAAAGAATCCATTTGTTAATAGATGACAATGTGTTATTCAAATTACTAATTTTGTCAGATGAGTAAACCATTAGCAGAAAGATTACGTCCACAAACATTAGAAGATTATCTAAGTCAGCAGCACCTTATTGGCCCCAAAGGAGCCTTACGACAACAACTTACGCAGGGCATTATCCCTTCTATCATCTTCTGGGGACCACCCGGAGTGGGAAAAACAACCCTGGCAAACATTATTGCCAAAACTTCAGACAGACCTTTCTTTACACTTAGCGCAATTAATAGTGGAGTTAAAGATGTTCGGGAAGTTATAGAAAAAGCTAAAAAAGGCGATGGCTTATTCACTACCAAAAACCCCATACTATTTATAGATGAAATTCACCGTTTTAGCAAATCCCAACAGGATTCGCTTTTGGGAGCCGTAGAAAAAGGTTGGGTAACTTTAATTGGTGCTACCACCGAAAATCCAAGCTTTGAAGTGATTTCAGCTTTACTATCCAGATGCCAGGTTTATATATTAAAACCATTCAATAAAGAAGAGCTAATAGCACTTTTAGAAAGGGCGATGCGGGAAGATAAAATTATAGCTGAAAAAAAAATAAAGTTAAAGGAAACCGAAGCTTTGCTTAGGCTAAGTGGCGGGGATGCCAGAAAATTGCTAAACATTTTTGAACTCCTGGTTACCTCTTCTGAAAAAAATCTTGAAATAACCAACGAACTGGTTCTAAACAGGGTTCAGCAAAATACGGTACTGTACGACAAAACCGGCGAGCAACATTACGACATTATATCGGCATTTATTAAATCTATTCGTGGAAGTGACCCCAACGCCGCTGTTTATTGGCTCGCCCGTATGATTGAAGGTGGAGAGGATGTAAAATTTATTGCCCGAAGGTTGCTTATTTTGGCCAGTGAAGATATAGGGAATGCGAACCCTACAGCACTGGTTATTGCAAATAATACCTTTCAAGCGGTAACTACCATTGGGTTTCCCGAAGCCCGAATAGTACTAAGCCAATGTGTTACTTACCTGGCAACCTCGCCAAAAAGCAATGCTGCCTACATGGCGATTAACCAGGCACAAAGTGCCGTTAAAAAAACGGGAAATTTATCGGTTCCGTTATCTATTAGAAATGCCCCAACCAAACTTATGAAAGATATTGGCTACGGAAAAGATTACAAATACGCACACAACCACGAAAACAATTTTGTGGAAGCTGAGTTTTTACCCGATGAATTGAAAAACACCAAATTTTATGAACCCGGAAATAATCCCCGGGAAAATGCACAAAGGGAATTCCTTAAAAAACGTTGGAAGAAAAAGTATAATTACTAGTTGGCTTTATACACAAGTTTAACCGATTTGTTTTCCTGGTCGAGGTATTCTACTACCAAATTGCCCTCTGCATCAAAATAGGCTACGCCCTGCCGGGTAAGGGATTTGTATATAAAACTATTTTCCCCTCCAGATTTGGCCAAAACGGCAAATGGTTCTTCTGAATTTTCCTGATAAAAGGAATAACCGGAATCAGATTTTTCGAGAGAATAATTGGTGCCGTCTTTTTCGAAATTTAGTTCTTTGGCCGAAGCGTTTTCGATCATAGGATTTCCAACCACTACCTCGGCAGGAGCTGTTGTTGGAGTTTCAATTTCTTCAGAAGTCTTAACGGGATCGGTTTTTGGTTCGGTTTGCGCAACTTCAGCTTTCTCAACTGCCTGCGGTGCCTCTTCATTTTCAGGAGCCGTAGGAGCCGAAACTTCAGAAGGATCATATTCATAATTCAATTCTTCAATAGTACTAAAAGCATCACGCAATGCTTCGTGGTGTGCATCTTTAAAATCCTTTATCCTGCTTCTACCCTCTTTAGATTCAAAAACAATATCTCCCCGACAATCCTCTAATTGAACGACTAACTTGGTCACAAATAATCCGGAGTTGTCTTTTACATAGGCCGTAAGACCTAAACAGTAATTTTCCTGAAGATCCAGCGGCTTTTGTTCACTTTTCATTAAGGTCTCAAAACCATATTTCTCAAATAAGAATTGAGTAAGCGCATTTAACTGATATTGATTTTCTTCTTTTGAGAATTCAAACTTTTCAGGTATGATAATGTATTTATATTGATCCAGATCTTGTGCAAATGTGGAAATGGCTCCGATAAAAAAAGTGAGTATAAATAGTATTTTTTTCATTTTATTGATGTTAATTATTGAAAATCAGCTGCATTCCCAACTGAACAGAAGCGCTATGGGCTTTCGCCAAATTAGGGAAAGCCAGCAAATTATTGGCCGCCAGATAAACATTAAATTTATTAAAAGTTCTAGTATACATCAAGCCAATATTAGTTAAAGAATAATCATCTAACGAATAAGATAATTTGAAGCGCTGGTTTTCATTAATTTTTCTATCCCAATAAGTAGTAAAAGCGTAGACAAAACCTTTTGGCCTTTTTACACCCCTTAACTGCATGCCAAGTAAATTCATATACCTCACTTTTTTTACACTCAAATAGTGACAGGGTAAAAATGCAGGACCAAAACCATATTCCATAGCAAAATTAGCTTTTATAGGGCGCCAGGTAGTGTAAGGCTGGTTGGTAGTCTGGTCTCTTAAATTTCTATCTACTTCGTCTTCAAAAATATCCCAATAGGGTATAGCCTCATCGTTCTCATCTAAATCTGGAAAAAGCGGTTCAATTCCACTGGTTTCATAAGCACCAAAATACCGATAATTCTCAACCTCTTTTCGTTGAAAAACCGCTCCAAGATCCTGTACCGAGCCAGAAAGTATAAATTGCTCATCAAGGATATAAGAAAGCCCCAGGTCTAATCCGAAACCAACGTTTCCGCCAAAGAAAGACCTGCTTAGCAACTCGGCAGTAGCCTGTTCTACGGTCATTCCTTCTTCCTCTTTTAAAGGTGCAAAGCCCGATGTATTGATTAAAACATCCAGGTCTACGACCTCGTGCCGGTAAACATTTCTTCCATTTGGGGTGGTATAGGTAGTAAACCTTCCGGTATTCCCTGTACTTTCGGCATTAAAGATCCCAGAATAAAACTTGGCTCTGGCTCCTACTGTAAGTCTTTTATCAAATTTATGATTAATCCCTAAGTGGTAAACCGTCATAATTTCTCCGGTAAAAGAAACATCATCGAAGTAAAAAGGTTCGTTCAGGTAATTACTATTACCCTCATTAGCGAGTATAGCAGGATCTTTGGGAAAATATACAAATGCATCCATTTCCTGGTATATCCCAGTAGAGAGGTAATTCTTTTTATCTAATTTCCAGCCTAAAGAAATGATTTCCCATTGCTGATTCACGGAGAAGTAATCCCTGGAATCCATATTTCGCATGGTTTCCTGAATTCGCGAATTTATATTAGCCCCATCATCGGCAAAAATATCGTAAAGATCTGCCCCGGTAGAACCGGCGGATAAATGTATTTGTGAAAAAAGTGGAATTCCAATATGGCCGGTAAAATTTATTTGAGCTCCGGGATTACTCATTAAAGTCTGTGGGAGATCGTCTACATTAAACAGAAGCGGCTTGTTTTGCGCCACAACCGTACCAGAAAAAAGTAAAAAAAAGCAAATAAGTTTCCACATCTCTAAAATTCAAACGAAAAGAAGCCTTTTGAAGCGAAATCTAATTCACCTTCAAAAGCCGATGTACCCGGCTGCACCTCTAATTCCACCACCATTTTTATACTTCTACGCACCAAATTTATGCGGTCTTCTTCAATTAATTCATATTGCTCTGTAGTTACAGGATTGCCATTGGCGCCAGGTTTTATGGTATAATTTACAGTAAATTGTTCCGCATTAGATTCAGACAAAAACCTGATTTCACTTTCAATTTCTCGGGAAAAAGTATTGATATGCCTAAAATAGAAATCCACCGAGAAAAGGTCTTTTTGAACATAATCATCGTCTAAAAATTCCAAACGCACGGTGTCGCTGATACGCGTTTTTAAATTTCCGGTGTTTGGATCTACAAATTGGGATTGATCTATATCGTAAATAAGCAAATCTACCTGTAAGTCGGGACTAATCGTAATATCTTCACGCTGGCTGAGATCAATATCCTTGGCACAGCCTAACAGCAGGCAACTTATGGCAATAAGGCCCGTAGACTTGATAAGAAAAAATGAGAAGAATTTCATCAGCCACCAGATTAGGTTGTATTGACGAAATTAACAAAAGATTATCACTACAAATAAAACTTCAGTTCATTTAACGTTTTTATGTGTATTATATCGATGTTTTCTTTATTTCCGTAGTAATCAAAGAAGATGGGTTTGATCCCGCAGTTTTGAGCACCGGTACAATCAGCTTCAAAATTATCACCTACCATAATACTGTTTTGAGGGTTTGCTGAAGATTTTTTAAGTGCAATCTCAAATATTTGTTTATTAGGCTTTTTTACACCCGCTTCTTCAGAAGTAGTTACTGTGGTAAAATATTCATGAATTCCAGAATTGATAAGTTTTTTGTGCTGCACTTCCTCAAAACCGTTAGTAATAATATGTAATACGTAGTTTTCTCGCAGATAATCCAACACCTCTTTACCTCCATCTAAAAGATAATTATGATCTGGCAGGTATTCTATATAATCTATAGCGATATTATCTATTAAATCTCTATCGGCCTCGAATTTTAAAAGATCAAAGCTATCTTTTAGTCTTCCGTAGCGCAGAGCTTCTTTCGAAACTTCCTCGTTTCTATAACGCTCCCAGTATTTGAAATTTACTGGCATATAGACTTCTAGAAAATTATTGATTTCCAACGGAATATTTCTATACTTAAACACCCGCTCAAAAGCCAGGGCCGAATTTTTATCAAAATCCCAAAGCGTATGATCGAGGTCGAAAAATATATGATTGATATTATCTAATTTCATAAATCTGCTTTAATAATGAGTAGTAATTCTGATGCTCGGAATATTCAGAAAAATCCTGGTTTTTAAAAACCGCTTTAAAACTTCCACCTACTTTCTTTACTTCCTCCAGCATCTTTCCAACCTCAGTAGTTATTTTTTCAAAATCATTATGCTCAACAATATTAGAATTGAAGACATAAGGATGTATTTTTAAAGCAAGAGTAGATTCGGTATTGATATCATAAAACAAAAAAGGACTACAGGTTCCTGCTCTAAAACCGGAAGCTTCAGGGTAGCCCATCGAATAATCTTGCGGGATTTCTAATTCGGTCAAAAAGGTATAAAATTCAGGGATATTTAAATTATATTTCACATTAATTACCCTTTCCAAAGGCGTGTGAACGGTGTTTTCCATACGGAGTTTTTCCTTCCGCAGGGTCTTAAAATCTTCGTAGGCAAAATAACCGGGAATCAAACCAACCTTAGCATAATCACCCACATATTTAATGATAGAGCGATAAGGATTTCGATTGTAGTTTATGTTGCGATCGTAAATTGAGAAATCACTTAACTGAAACATAAAAAGCAAGGATACTTTATGTTCTTTTATAAAGGCAATAAGATCTTCAAAAATATTGATCGGATCTTTTTTTATTCTCAGTAAGACCTGAATTCTATCTATAACCTTGTTAAACTGCAGTTTTATTATGTCGAGATGCATCCCCGCTAAACTTCTTAAAAATCCTTTATTCTGAAAATTAAAAACGTGTTCTACGGCAATAATTGCGCGGCTATGAAACTCCCTTTTCTCGAGAGCGATCTCCGGAAATCTTTCCTGAAGGACTTCCTTAAATTTATAGGCCCAAATATCTACTACAGGAGATTGCAAAAAACCTTCCTGATACCCCACACTTTCTGAAGCTGGAAACCGGCCTAAATCGTCTTTTACATGGGGTAAATATTCCTCGTATCTACTCAGCAAAAAGAAGGAAGCGGCAAAAATATCAAACGGTAAAGCACTATTCTCTGAAACAGGAAAAAAGCAAGAATCATCGCCCCACGGCTGTACTTTTATTTCTACTTCACTTAAACCTTGCTCCATCAAGAGGTCAACTTTTTGTAAAAAAAGTTCGTTTCCCAGAGCTTGTTTTCCATAGGAAAGCTTCATCCCCTCGTGGGCTATAAACTCTTCTATTTTTGAGGTAAATTTTATATGAATTCCCAGAATATTCGTGCAGATATGTTTAAATGTATAAACTATTCGCGGGGTGATTTTCTGGGTATAAATTAATAGCATCTAAACAATTTAAAGTGCGCCTTCGTCTGCAAAGCTAAAGTATGATTTTTCGGTTACAATAAGATGATCCAGTACCTTAATATCCAAACTTTGCGCAGCGGTTTTAAGCTTTTGTGTAAGTTGTTTATCGGCTTCACTGGGTCTCAAAGTACCCGAAGGATGATTATGCGCTAAAATTATTGAAGTGGCACCAACTTCCAGCGCTTTTCTTAAAGTAATACGCACATCTACAAGCGTACCGGTAATTCCGCCTTTGCTAAGCTGTAATTGCTCAATAACTTTATTAGAATTATTAAGATAGATAATCCAGAATTCTTCGTGATAAAGCTCCCCTATTATAGGTTGCATCAATTCAAAAACCGATGCACTGGAAGTGATCTTCTTCTTTTCTAAAGCTTCTTCAGTTCTTCTCCGCCGGCCAAGTTCCATAGCAGCAACAATACTAACTGCTTTTGCAGGGCCAATTCCTTTAAATTCACAGAGCTTTTTTACTGAAAGTTTTCCAAGTTCACTCAGTTGATTTCCTGTGGAAGCTAAAATACGTTTACTTAATTGGACGGCAGATTCGTTTCTACTTCCAGAACCGATGAGGATAGCAATAAGCTCGGCGTCACTAAGACTAACTTTGCCTTTTTGAAGCAGTTTTTCCCTGGGCCGATCGTCTTCTGCCCAGGATTTAATACCAAAACCATTTTGATTTTCCTGCCCCATAGTTTTATAAAGATAAAAAATGATTCTTTATCCTCGCTAAAACTATTTAAAATGAAGGGTTTAACCTAAAATAAGCCTTTTATATCTTCCAGATTTAGATTCCCAAAAGTGCCGCTGCTCATTAGCAGCAAAACAGTATCTTTTAAATCTTTAGATCCTAATAAATCCTGTAAAGCTGAAGTTTCAGAGATAACTTCCAAATCTGGTTCATTGAAGGCAGTTTTTATTTCATCCGCAGAAATAGGGCTCATTTGTTTTTGCGCAATTGCTTCGGGAGAATAGAAAACTATCGCTTCATCAGCTTCACTAAGCGTATTTTTATACTGCTGAATAAACTCGTAATTAAGACTACTAAAAGTGTGTAATTCTAAGCAAGCAATTAATTTTTTATCTGGATATTGTTCCTTTACCGCCATCGTGCTGGCCTTTACCTTAGACGGACTATGCGCGAAATCTTTAAAAATAACTCCGCTCTCGCTATCAAAGATCTTTTCCAATCTTCGGCTGGCACCTTCAAATTCCATCATCGCTTCATAGAAATCGTCTTCATCGATTCCCATATGCTGGCAAATCCATTTGGCGCCCGCAAGGTTATTCATATTATGTTTCCCAAAAATTTCTAAAGGCATATCACCCTCCGAAGTTTCTAAAATAGTTTCTCCATCTTCTACGTGATATTCTGGAGTAAAATAAGGATGTTTCCTTATTTGATTTTCTGTATTTTCAGCAAGCTGTTTTAAGGTTTCATCTTCTTCATTATACACAAGGATACCACCTTTTACTATCGAATTTATAAAAATTCGAAACTGCTCAACATAATTTTCGAAACTTGGAAATACATTAATATGATCCCAGGCAATCCCGCTAAGCAAAGCGATATTTGGCTGGTATAAGTGAAATTTAGGCCGAAGATCTAATGGGGAAGCAGGATATTCATCCCCTTCAATCAGCATAAAATCGTTTTCATCACTTAAATGAATGGTATTTTCAATTCCCCTAACCGGCGCTCCCAGCAAGTAATCAATTTCCTTTCCGTGATAATGCATCACGTGAATTATCATAGCGGTAATTGTAGTTTTACCGTGCGAACCACCAATAACTACACGGGTTTTCTCTTTGGATATTTCAAAAAGGTATTCAGGATAAGAATAGACTTTTAAACCTAGCTCCCTGGCCTTTTTCAACTCAGGATTATCATTTTTAGCGTGCATTCCCAATACAACGGCATCCAGATCTTTAGTTATTTTCTCTGGAAACCATCCAAAACTTTCAGGCAAAAGACCATGTTTTTCTAATGCCGATTTAGAAGGATCGTAGATTGCATCGTCGCTTCCGGTGATATCATTTCCTTTTTTGTGAAGTGCAAGGGCTAGGCTATGCATAGCGCTACCCCCAATTGCTATAAAGTGAAGTTTCATTAGATTCAATTTCGTGTGCCATTAAATTGGCGATTTCCAATTCTTTTTAATGGCTGCAAATATAGTTAAGAGATAGGAAAATATCTTTAGCTTACATCTCTAATATTTGTCGCTTAAGCTTTTCTGCCTCCGGAAAGTTGAATTTACTCGCCAGGGCTTTATTTACGTGCGTCAAAGCTTTATCCTGGTTATTTTGTGAAGCCTGAATTTGAGCAATATGATAATGTGCCCAGGCAGGAGATTTTAAATCCTTATAATTATAATTTTCAGCATATTCCTGTAAAAAATAAATGGCGGCATCTGGCATTATTTTTAGGGTAGCAGCGCGCTCACCTAGTTCGTAATTTAAGTAATTACGTTCTACCAGATCCTTATTATTTAATGCTTGCTGAAGAGCGTTTTTAATTGCAGTCTCCATTAACTCTTCATTTCCCTCATATTTATGAATATATGCCTCGGCTAGATAGGCGTCTACTTTATTAATATTATGAAGTTCAGCTTTAAATTTCTCAGCTACATCCTTACTGCCCCCAAGAATAGCGGGCAATTGCATATAAAGCTCAACCAAAACCCGACGTGCTTCAGCGTGGTTTTTATCCAACTCAGCAGCTTTATTTAAGTAAGTTTTAATATCACCTATCATTAACGCTGCTTTAAGTTTAGAAATTTCCAGGGCTTTCATCCCCATAGCGCCACCTAGCTTAAAATTGTATTTTGGAGAATCGGGTTTAATTTCTAGCAATTTTTCGTAATAGTTTATCGCATCATCCCACCTTTTTTCAAACCCGGCAATATCACCTAAATATTCCAAAGCTTTCAGATCGTTCGGAAACTCTTTAAAAACAGATTTTGCCTTTTTTAATTCATTCTGATTGAGGAATTTTCCCCCGATTTCAAAGTTGCTTTGAGCTCCGACGTAAGGACAAAAACAAAGGGCGAAAAGCAGAAAAGTAACGATATATCGATTCATACAATTAATTTTTTCATAAATTTAATGTGGTTTAGCAGCAAGAAACTGCGGCAGATTTTATCAAATGAACAAAAAGTCGGCCATGAATGATAAAAATTGTTAAACTCGTTATTAATTTAACTTACAATGTTAAAAATTATTTTAATATTTGTGCTGCTAAAATATTTTAAACCTAATACTAATAATTGAATTTTAACACCTAGCCTATGCAAAATTTTACTTTTGGGAGGAAGGGAACAAATTGGTTCCTTTTCGCCTTTTTATTGTTAATTGGAACCCTGCCTTCATTTGGGCAGAATGATTGTCCAGATCCGGACAATTTCAGTTTCTCTCAAGCTCAAAGTTTTTGTTTCACACAAACCGTTTCAGAACTTGACACAGATGAGTATCCAGTTTACCAAACTGAAGATAACGAAAATGACACACAACCCATTCCCGAAGATGAACTTCTCGTAGATGGAGAAACCTATTACGTAGGTGGAGAATCTGGAGATTGTGAACGTATTACTATCACAGTAACTGTTGACAGCGCTACCCGTCCTTCGAATGATGTAACCGGTAATGTAGCCAATGGTTTCGAAATAACCTCTTGTACTCCTGCTGATTTCAACAGTGGAGATCTTGCAGATTTATTTAATCCTGATCAAGGTTACACTATTGAGGTTTACGATTCTGAATTTGGAACTACTCCTTTTACAGGCAACCTTCAAGCAGGTGGCAGCTACTATGTAGCCCAAGTTCCAAACGATCCTAATGAGTGCCCTTCTTTAAGAGTAGCAGTCGGTTTTAATCCGAACCAAATTGAAGCTCCTGCCACTCAAACTGCTCAAACTTTTTGCGAAAATGCTACGGTTGCAGATTTAGAAGCCGAAGGCACTTACGACGACACTCAGGCCATAAGATGGTATAGATCTGAATTTGCAAACTCTCCTCTAGCCCCTGACACCCAACTAATAAACGAAGCAACTTACTATGTTGGACAAGTAGTTAATGAAAGAGGGAGCCCACTCCCTCCTTGTGAAACTGCTCCAGAAGATAGAGCCGCTGTTACGGTTGAAGTTATACCATCAGATTTTACTGAAGAAACTCAAAGGTTTTGTGAATCTATAGGAGAAGGAAACAATTTTAGAGGTCCTGAGGTACAAGATTTAAGTCCTGCAGGAGAATGGTTTACTGACTCTGATTCTAGTGAGCCCTTAGATCCTAATACTGAATTAATTGATGGAGAAGATTATTTTAACCGAGAGGGTGATAATGAATGCAGTCAACTAAGAGTAACTGCTGAATTTTTCTCAACTCCAAATGCCGGAAGCACAACTCAGGTCTCGTTTTGTGAGAATGAGGACCCAGTTAATTTAGTTGATGAAATTAATGATTCTCAGTTAGGAGCTCCTGATCAAACCGGAAGTTTTAGTCCTGCACTAGAAAATAATATATTTGACCCTTCAGAATACGAACCTGGTAATTACAACTTCACCTATATAGTAGAAGGAAATGAAGACTGTCCAACCGACACTTCATCTATTACAGTTACTGTTCAAGAAAGTCCTAATGCAGGTGGAGATGTAGCCGAGACTGTTTGTAGTTCAGAATTAGAGAATCCTATTGAATTAATATCAGAATTTGCTTCATTAATTGAAGGTAGAGATGAAAGTGGCGTATTTGATGATAATAACACAGATGCAATTGAAGAATTTACTCTCTCAGAAATTGGTTTATATTTATCTAATCAATTTAACAATGGGGAAACAAGCTTTTCTGTCACCTATTCTGTTTTAGATAACGAGACCAATTGCGAAGATTCAGCTACAATTGATTTAAATATAGAGGAATCTCCTAATGCCGGAGAAGACGGTACTGCAGAATTCACCAGAGAGGATGATCCCGTTAACCTAATTACTTATTTAGTTGGTAATCCAGATTTAACTGGCACCTGGAGTCCAGGAAATGAAAATGGTGCTTTCGACCCTGCCACAGGCGAATCAGGGGTTTATACCTACACGGTAACTAATGATAACGGATGCCAAGATTTAGCTACTGTTACAGTAACTATTCTTGAAGAATGTCCGGTAGTAACCGAAAGCAAACAATCATTCTGTGAATCTATAGGAGAAGGCAATAATTTTAGAAGACCTACAGTTTCTGACCTATCACCTGCTAATGCAGTTTGGTATGATTCAGCAGATAGTGAAACAGCTTTAGCTGAGGATACTATTCTGGAAAATGATCAAACTTACTTTGCAGGAAATACAAGTGGAACCTGTGAAGATAGAGATTCTGTAACCGTAACTTTGGATGATTCGCCAAATGCTGGATCTACCACTTCTATAACGGTATGTAGCACTGATGATTCTTTTGACATTCTTGACGTTTTAAATCCATCAATTCTCGGTGATGCAGATCAGGGTGGAACAATTTCTCCAGCATTAGCTAGCGGAACTACAATCTTTGACCCATCTGTAGATACTGCAGGACAGTATACCTATACAGTACAAAGTACAAATGAAGCCTGTCCAGATGACTTAGCTAGAATCACATTTACCGTACTTGAAGGACCAAATGCAGGAGAAAGTGGAAGTGTTGAATTTACCAGAGAGGATGATCCCGTTAACCTAATTACTTATTTAGGTGGTAATCCAGATTTAACTGGTACCTGGAGTCCAGGAAATGAAAATGGTGATTTCGACCCTGCTACAGGCGAATCAGGAGTTTATACCTACACGGTAACTAATGATAACGAATGCCAAGATTTAGCTACTGTTACTGTAACATTCTCAGATGAACCAATTGTAGAATGTCCTGAAGTAACTCAAAGTGAACAATCATTCTGTGAATCTATAGGAGAAGGCAATAATTTTAGAAGACCTACAGTTTCTGATCTATTACCAGCTACTGCAGTTTGGTATGTTTCAGCAGATAGTGAGACAGCTTTAGCTAGCGATACTATATTGGAAGATGGCCAAACCTATTTTGCAGGAAATACAAATGGAACCTGCGAAGAAAGAGATTCTGTAAGCGTAACTTTGGATGATTCGCCAAATGCTGGATCTACTACTTCTATAACAGTATGTACAAGTGATGATGCTTTTGATATTCTTGACGTTTTAAACCCATCTATCTTGGGTGAAGCAGAAGAGGGAGGAACAATATCTCCAGCGCTGGCAAGTGGAACAACTATTTTTGACCCATCTGTAGATACTGCAGGTCAGTATACCTATACAGTACAAAGTACAAATGAAGCCTGTCCAGATGACTCAGCTAGAATCACAATTACTATAGATGATACGTTAGAGGCAGATGCAGGTAGTGATGTTGAGGATATCATTGTATGCTCAACAGATGCAGATATTAACTTATTTAACTATTTAAGTGGGGATGCAGGACAAGAAGGTTATTTTGAAGAATTAGAGGACGGGTTTTTCAGCCCTTCTAATAACGGCGCAGGAATCTTCACTTTTACTTTTACAGTAGATCCTACTTCCGATTGTGTAACAGGAAGTGATTCTGCTATTTATTCTGTAGAAGTTCTCCAGGGACCTAATGCTGGTGAAAATGGAAGTATCGAATTTACCAGAGAGGATAATCCCGTTAACCTAATTAATTATTTAGGTGGAGATCCAGATGAGGGTGGTTTATGGAGTCCAGGAAATGAAAATGGTGATTTCGACCCTGCCACAGGCGAATCAGGAGTTTATACCTACACGGTAACTAATGATAACGAATGTCAAGATTCAGCTACTGTTACTGTAACATTCTCTGATGAACCAATTGACGAATGTCCTGAAGTAACCGAGAGTGAACAGGCTTTCTGTGAATCTATAGGCGAAGGCAATGAATCAAGACAACCTACAGTTTCGGACCTATTACCTGCTAACGCGGTATGGTACGACTCAGCAGACAGTGAAATAGCCCTAGCAGATGACACTGTACTTATAAATGGTCAAACCTACTTTGCAGGAAATACAAATGGAACTTGTGAAGAAAGAGATTCGGTAAGCGTAACTTTGGATGATTCGCCAAATGCAGGAGCTACTACTTCTCTAGAAGTATGTACCAGTGATGATGCCTTTGATATTCTTGACGTTTTAAACCCATCTATCCTGGGTGAAGCAGAAGAGGGAGGAGCTATATCTCCAGCGCTGGCAAGTGGAACAACTATTTTTGACCCATCTGTAGATACTGCAGGACAGTACACTTATACCGTTTCAAGCACAAACGAAGCTTGTCCTGATGATGAAGCCATAATCACAATTACTTTCACTGAAGGCGCCAACGCCGGTGAAGATATGAACGTAAGCGTTTGTAATAACGATGATTTTCAGGATCTATTCTCTTTAATTTCTGCAGATGCAGATATGGATGGTGAGTTCACTTTAGATGGAGAAGTTATTACCGATGGTATTATGGATCCTTCAGCTTTCGAAGCTGGAACCTACGAGGTTCTTTATACAGTGATGGCTGAAGATGATCAATGTGGCGGCGATGATGCAGCTACAATCACAATAACACTTGGTGAAGCTCCAGAAGCTCCAACGACTGGTGATGCTGTAGCATTCTGTGCTATAGATGGTGCAACCGCAGCTTTACTTGACGCTGAAGGAACTAACCTAACCTGGTATTCTGACGCTGACCTATCTATGATGGTAAGCGAAGAAGACCTATTGATAAATGGTGAATACTACGTAACTCAGACTGCAGATAACGGATGTGAATCTGAAGCTGCAATGATTATGGTGAATATCGTAGACTCTCCTGCTCCAACAATTAGTTCAGATTACGAATTATGTGCATTTGATAATCCTACACTAGCAGATCTTACTGCCGAAATCAACGAAACTGGTGAAGTGACCTGGTACGAATCAGCAGATAATATGACCGCGTTAAGCAACAATGCTATGTTAACTGATGGAACTACTTATTACGCTACACTTATTTCAGATAACGGTTGCGAAAGTTCAGAAAGATTAGCTGTTACAGTTACTCTAGAAGACTGCGCATTACTATTCCCAGAAGCGATTACGCCGAACGGAGATGGCAGAAATGATAGGCTAGTTATAGAAAATATTGAAAGCGAATATCCAAACTACAACATTACAATCTTTAACAGATGGGGTAATGCAGTGTACAAAGGTAACGCCTCTACTCCTACCTGGGATGGAACTTCTAACCAATCCGGTAGTCTGGGAGACGATGTACTACCTGTAGGTGTATATTTCTATGTGGTAGACTTTAACGACGGAAGCACAGAGCCTCGTCAGGGTAAAGTATACTTGAACAGATAATATAAAAGGATAAACATTAGAAAGAAATGAAAAAAACAATCACAAAATATTTAATATTCGCTGGCATTATCCTTTTCTCATTAAAGGGGATGGCTCAGCAAGACCCCCTGTTCACTCAGTATATGTATAATATGAGTGTTATAAACCCAGCTTACGCTACCGATGATCCAGGTATGCTAAACCTGGGGGGTATTTACAGATCTCAATGGCAAAATGTTGACGGTGCTCCAAGCACCGCCAACTTCTTTGCCCACACTCCAATTAGTGAAAGAGTAGAACTTGGTTTAACCGTAGTTCACGATGAAATAGGTGGTATTGTAAAAGAAAACAATATTACTGCCGATTTCGCTTATGTGATCCCAACGGGTGGAGAGAGCAAAATCTCTTTTGGTCTTAAAGGTGGTCTTACCACTTTTGATGCAAGCCTTTCTGGTTTACAGGTAAACGATCCTACAGATCCGGCTTTGGAAAATGTAAATGAAGTTTTCCCGGTATTTGGAGTAGGTGCTTTTTGGTTTGGAGATAATTATTATTTAGGTGCTTCAGCTCCTAACTTGTTTACTTCAAAATACATTGAGAACGAACAGGAGATTGCAGCATTAGGTGAAGAAGAAATTCACTACTATTTAACAGGTGGATACGTTTTTCAACTTAATCCAGATCTTAAATTGAAGCCTGCTTTTATGGCAAGAGGTGTTCAAGGTGCTCCGTTGGCGGTAGATGTTACTGCAAACGTTTTGTTATACGATAGATTAGAAGCCGGTGTTGGTTACAGATTTAATGAAACCATCACAGGACTTGTAAACTTCAAGATCACGCCTTCACTACGTGTTGGGTATGCTTACGATCACTTTACTTCAGAATTCGCTAATTACAATTTAGGTGGAACTCACGAGGTAATGTTGTTGTTTGATCTTGACCTGTTTGGTCTTACCAAAGGATATGACAAATCACCTAGATTCTTCTAAAAAACGAATAATATGAAAAATTTATATAGTACCCTTTTTATTCTTTTTATAGGCCTTGCCGCTTTTGGGCAAAGCGCCGAAATAAAGAAGGCAGATAAATTGTTTGTTCAAAGAGCATACATAGACGCTGCAGAAGCTTATGAAAATGTAGTAGATAAGAATCAGCAGGTTTTACAAAATCTAGGAGATGCTTATTTCTACACCAATCAAATGGAAAGTGCTGCGGAAGTTTACCGTACACTTTTCCTTAGACACGAAGAGAATACCGCTCCGGAATATCAGTTTCGCTTTGCACATTCTTTACGCGCTATCGGAAACCAGGATGAAGCTAACGAGTATATGAGTGATTATACCGGGGAAGAAGTAAACTACGAGGATTTTGCACGTAAATTAGATACTGTGGCACCTCACGTTTATACAACTGAGCAAATCATGAATAACAGTGCTTCAGCTGATTTTGGTATTGCTTTTTACGGAGATCGAATTGCTTTTGCTTCAACTAGAAATCAGGAGCGTCCAGTTTATCCTTGGAACAAAAAGCCAACACTAGATCTTTACACTGCTGAAATGTCTGAAGATGGTGAATTAAGTGATATCGTATTATTTTCAGATAAAATTAATACCGATGAGCACGAGAGTTCTGCAACTTTTAGCCAGGATGGTCAGGTAATGTATTTTGACCGTAATAGTGAAAACAGAGTGAAGAACGAAGAAGGAATTAGAGTTGCCCATATTAAAATCTTCCGTGCAGAAATGGTAGATGGCGAATGGAGCAATATCGAAGCACTTCCTTTTACTAGCGATGAATTTTCTACTGAACACCCAAGCTTAAGTGCAGATGGCAGCAAACTTTATTTTGCTAGCGATATGCCAGGTTCTGAAGGTTCTTTTGATATCTATGTTGTTGATGTAAATGAAGACGGAACTTACGGGGAGCCAGAAAATCTTGGCACTGGAATTAACACTCCACACCGTGAGCAATTCCCTTACATTAGTGAAGAAGGAGTACTTTACTTCGCTTCAGATGGACACCAGGGATTTGGTAACTTAGATGTATTTAGAGCTGAAGGAGATTTTAACGAAGCTCAAAATCTTGGTAATACTGTAAACAGTGGTCACGATGATTTCGCCTTTGTAATAGACGAAGAAAACCAAAAAGGATACCTTGCTTCTAACCGAAGAGGTTCAGATAACCTTTATGTATTTACCAGAGAAGATTATGTTCCTCCAGTTGTTGATTTTGACGACAGAGAAACCAACCTTGAAACCGGTAGACAACAATTAAAGGATGTTGGAAACATTTACTTCGCTTTCGATAAATCTACTATCAAAGAGGAGTCTAAACCAACACTTGATAAAGTTGTAAATATCATGAATAAGTACCCTGAGCTGCTAATTGAAATTGGTTCTCATGCTGATGCAAGAGGTTCAGATAAATATAACATGGCACTTTCTGAGAGACGTGCAGCTTCTACTTTAGAGTATCTTGTTGAAAACGGTATAGACCGCAGCAGATTAACTTCTAAAGGCTACGGAGAAAGCATGCCACTTAATGACTGTACGCAACCTACAGGTTGTACTGCAGAGCAGTATGCTAAGAATAGACGTAGTGAATTCACCATTATGAATAATGAAGACACTATGAATTCTAACGAAATGGAAGATAAAGAATAGAATAGATCTTTCATAGGTTAGCTACTAACTAACCAACCAAAATGTGAAAAGCCCCGGAAATTTCCGGGGCTTTTTTATTGTGAAATTTTCAATAGTTGGTTTTAGAAAAAGCTACTTCATAAATTATTTTTTAGGAGGATAACCTTCTAAAGCTTTCTGCACAATTTCATCAAACATTGCCCTGCGTTCTTCAGGAGAAGCGTTTGGATTAAATTTGGTTTCCATAATAGCCTGCCATATTAAAGAATCTTCAGCAATATCTATAAAGTCTATTGTTACCTCAAGAATTACCGAATTATTCTCAATAGGAATTCCCCCGGAAACTCCTACTCCTCCACTTCTTCCACCGCCGCCAATACCAACGCCAATACTGCTTCGGTTTTGATCCATAAACTCCCTGGAATATGCGTTTACAAAAACATCAGGCTCTTCAGAGGTTGAAAAGCCTTTACTTTCCATTCCGTTTTTTATACTGGTAATAAGACGGGTTTCATCTAATTGGGATAGTCCTGTTTGAAAATCGGGAAAAAGCTGATAAATTTTATAATTATTAAAGCTAACCGTATCATCATAATCATATACAGCTTTTGGGGTATTGCAGGAGGAAAGCAGAGCACAAACAAAAAGTAATTTTATTAGTTTCATAAGATGAAGTTTTAAGTTTTTTACATAAAAAAGCAGCGAAGAAATACATCCACGCTGCTTAAATTTAATCAAAAACCGTTCAGAAAATCTAAAGATTAACAAAAACCTCTATGATAACCAAGCCTGATTAATAATGAAAATGAAGGTATTTAAGAAGGTTCTTTGTTTAGCATTTCCCATAACCTGTCTTTAAGTTCGGTTAAACCCTGTTGTGCTACCGATGAAATAAACAGGTAAGGAGCACCTAAATTTTTATCCAACTCGTGTTTCATTTCCAACTTTAATTCAGCATCCAGCATATCACTTTTAGAAATAGCAATAAGCCGGTCCTTATCCAGCATTTCAGGATTATATCTGCGCAATTCATCCAATAAGATTTCGTATTGTTCAGAAATATTAGGTGCATCGGCAGGGATCAAGAACAACAGCGTAGAGTTTCTTTCAATATGTCTTAAGAACCTATGCCCGATTCCTCTTCCCTCCGCAGCGCCTTCAATAATTCCAGGAATATCAGCAACTACAAAAGTTTTAAAATCGCGATATTCTACAATACCCAAATTAGGTTTCAACGTAGTAAACTCGTAATCGGCTATCTTAGGTTTTGCAGCGGTAATTACCGACAATAAAGTAGATTTTCCGGCATTAGGAAAACCAACCAGACCAACATCTGCTAAAACTTTTAGCTCAAGAGTAATATCTACTTCTGTACCGTCAATCCCAGGCTGAGAATAGCGCGGGGTTTGGTTTGTAGAACTTTTAAAATGCCAGTTTCCACGGCCACCCATTCCACCTTCGGCAACGAGATATTCTTTGCCGTCTTCGGTGATTTCGTGAATAACCTTTTGGGTTTCGGTATCTCTAATTACTGTCCCTAAAGGAACTTCAATATATTCATCAGAACCTTCTGCACCGCTACTGCGTTGCTTACTTCCATTCCCACCGTGTTCGGCACGAATATGTCTTTTAAATTTTAAATGATAAAGTGTCCAAAGGTTTTTGTTCCCTTTCACAATCACGTGACCACCACGACCACCATCACCACCATCGGGGCCACCTTTCGCGATGTATTTTTCGCGGTGCAGGTGAGAAGAACCACTACCTCCTTTCCCGGAAGCTACGTGTATCTTTACATAATCAACAAAATTCCCTTCAGTCATATTTTTAAAAATTTAATCTACCTCTGGAGAAACCCTAGGTATAAATCGCAATCCATTATATCTTAATAACAAGCTCTGGATTAAGCCTGTAGCTTATCAATTACAGCACTTAGGCGTTGAGTAATTTCTTCGATAGATCCTACTCCATCTACCCCGTAATACTTGTCTTGTTTTTTATAATATTCTTTAAGAACTGCAGTTTCGTTATAATAAACCTTGATCCTGTTCCTTATTACCGATTCATCAGCATCATCTTTTCTTCCAGAGGTTTTTCCTCTTTCCAAAAGTCTATCTACCAAAATCTCGTCATCAACTTCTAAAGCGATCATCGCGGTAACTTCGGTATTCTTCAACTTTAATAATTCAGCTAAAGCATCGGCCTGGGCAGCAGTTCTTGGAAAGCCATCAAAAATAAATCCGTTAGCGCCTTCGTTTTTATCAACTTCAGCGTTCAACATTTTTATGGTTACCTCATCAGGGACTAACTGACCTTTATCTATAAAAGATTTAGCATTCAGGCCCAATTCGGTTTTATTCTTAATATTATATCTAAATACATCTCCAGTAGAGATATGAATTAGCTGATATTTTTCTTTTAAGATGTCTGCCTGAGTTCCTTTGCCGGCGCCAGGAGGGCCAAACAAAACCAAATTTGTCATGTTTTTTTATTTAAGTTTATAGACTTGTGTAAGGTTACGTCCCAGACCATCATAATCCAGTCCATAACCCACAATAAATTTATTAGGAATCTCCATTCCTCTATATTTAATATTGAATTCTTTTTTATAAGCTTCAGGTTTGTAAAACAAAGTCGCTACTTCGTAATTGGCAACCTCTTCCTTTAAAAGAATCTTATTGATTTCTTCTAAAGTATTTCCGGTATCCACAATATCCTCCAGCAAAATTACTTTTCTGCCTTTTAAAGATTGGTTTAAACCTAAGAGTGTTTTTACAGTCCCGGTAGTTTGCGTGCCTTCATAAGAACCAAGTTTCACGAAACTCACTTCACAATCTCCAGAAAATCTTTTTATTACTTCACTGGCAAACATAAAAGAACCGTTAAGTACGCCTAAAAAAATAGGATTTGCATCCAAATAATCTTCGTTAAGCTTTTGGGCTACTTTGTCTATGGCCACGTTGATTTCTTCCTCTGAAATGTAGGGCTCAAATTCTAAATCGTGTAGTTTAATCAAATCTGAAAAATTTTAAAGAGCAAAGATAAGGATTCTTAACAACCCAAACTGCCAGATTTCCATAAGAATAATAGCACAACTTGACCTAAAAATTTATTTTTGCTGAAACTTTTACGGCATGATCAATTATTTTTCTTCAAACTTTAAATTAGGAATACTTGGCGGCGGGCAGTTAGGCAAAATGATGCTCTACGAAACTCGTAAATACGATATTCAAACCAATGTTTTGGAGCCTAATCCTGAAGCACCCTGCAAAATTGCCTGCGATTATTTTGAAACCGGTGATCTTATGGATTTTGATACCGTAGTTAACTTCGGAAGAAAAGTCGACGTCCTCACTTTTGAAATTGAAGGCGTAAATATTGAAGCTTTAAAGCAATTAGAGCAGGAAGGCATTAAAACCTATCCCTCTGCTGAGACTTTAGAAAAAATACAGAATAAAGGAATTCAAAAGAATTTCTATAAAAAACATCAAATCCCAACTGTGGATTTTGAAGTTTTTTCATCGAAGAAAGATTTAATTTCCGCTCTGGAAAACAGCAAAATTAGTTTCCCTTTTGTTTGGAAAAGCACCACTGGCGGTTATGACGGGAAAGGCGTTTCAGTTATAAAAAATAAAGAAGCCCTAAACGACCTTCCGGATGCTGGATGTATTGCTGAAAATCTTGTTCCTTTTAAAAATGAACTTGCAGTAATTGTTGCTAGATCTGCTTCAGGGGAAGTAAAAACCTATCCCGTGGTAGAAATGGAATTTCATCCTACGGCAAACCAGGTAGAATATGTAATCTGCCCGGCCCGTATTGAAGATACCGTAGCAACAAAGGCCCGGGAACTCGCGGTTAAGGTTTCCGAAGCATTTGAGCATGTTGGTTTACTGGCGGTAGAAATGTTTCAGACTGAAAATGATGAAATACTGGTAAACGAAGTCGCGCCCAGACCCCACAACAGTGGGCATTACAGTATTGAGGCGAGTTACACTAACCAGTTCGAACAACATATTCGCGCTATTCTAGATCTTCCGCTGGGAATAACCGATAGTAAAGTCGGCGGAATAATGGTAAATTTAGTGGGCAATGCCAATCACGAAGGCGAAGTAGTTTACGAGAATATCGAAAAAATAATGAAGATGCCGGGTGTGACGCCTCATATTTACGGCAAGAAAATCACACGCCCATTCAGAAAAATGGGACACGTAACCATTGTTAACAAAGACCTGGCTGAAGCGAGAAAAATAGCGGAAGAAGTTAAGAATTCAATTAAAGTTATTTCTAAACAATAAACTTTTCGAAGTTTTTGAACATAAAATTATGAGCAAAGTAGCAGTAATAATGGGAAGTACCAGTGATCTCCCGGTAATGCAGGATGCAATAGACATCCTGGAAGGTTTTGACCTGGAAGTAGAGGTAGATATCGTTTCTGCTCACCGCACCCCAGAAAAATTATTTGAATACGGAAAAACGGCACACGAACGCGGGATCAAAGTAATTATAGCCGGTGCCGGAGGCGCAGCTCACCTGCCGGGAATGATAGCATCACTTTCCCCGCTTCCAGTAATTGGTGTGCCGGTAAAATCCAGCAATTCAATAGATGGCTGGGATTCGGTTTTATCTATTTTACAAATGCCGGGAGGAGTTCCGGTTGCCACCGTAGCATTAAATGGAGCAAAAAACGCAGGAATCCTTGCCGCTCAAATTATAGGAACTTCAGATAAATGTACTTTAGATAAGATATTAGTCTATAAAGAAGGACTTAAAGAGAAAGTGATTGAAGGCGCCAAAAAGGTGAAAAAATAACAAAAGCCACGTCTTGCGACGTGGCTTTCTTTGTAGTAAACTTACCTAAATCTGTAAAAAATTATTTATTAACCATTCTAAATATTTAAACCAGAAAAACTTTAAAGCTACTACAATAATTTAAGCGTCGAATATACATTTTTTTAAAGAAAAACACCGTTTTGTGTTAAAAAAAGTTATTAAAAACGTCAAATTTAGGTTAAGTACATTTACCTACTCGGTCAGCCCGTGATTAATAAATAAATTAGACCATTAAAACAAAGAAGATATAATGACCACTCAAAATAATCCACTTTTACAGGAATTTGATCACGCTCCATTTTCAAAAATTGAGAATGAGCATTTTAAACCCGCTATAATAAAGGCCATTGAAATGGCTCGGGAAGAAATCAATGCGATTGCATCAAATGCCGATGAAGCTACTTTCCCAAATACCATTGAAACTTTAGAATTTTCAGGAGAAAAATTAGATAGAGTAACCAGTATATTTTTCAATCTTAATTCTGCCGAAACCAATGAGGAAATTCAGCAAATTGCCCAGGAAGTTTCTCCGCTGTTATCAGAATTCAGAAACGATATTATTCTGAAAAAAGCACTTTTTGAAAAAGTGAAATCGGTTTACGATAAGAAAGATCAGCTTGACCTGAATACCGAGCAAAAAACGCTTTTAGACCGAAAATACAAGGCATTCTCACGAAACGGAGCCAACTTGCCGATAGAAAAGCAAAACAAACTTAGAGATATAGATAAAAAACTTTCAAAACTAAGCCTTGATTTTGGCCAGAATGTACTTGCCGAAACCAATAAATTCGAATTACATCTTACCGATGAAAATGATCTAAAAGGCTTGCCGGAAAGTTTTAAAGAAGAAGCTGCACAAGTAGCCGCTTCCAAAGCAAAAGAAGGCTGGATCTTCACCCTAGAATATCCAAGCTACCTTCCTTTTATGAAATATGCTGAAAATAGGGAACTTCGCAAAAAAATGGCTCTTGCTTTTGGTTCTAAAGGATTCCACGGAGATGAGTTGGACAACCAGGAGAATGTGCTGCAAATTGCTAAGTTAAGATACCAGCGCGCAAAACTTTTAGGCTATAAAACCCACGCACATTTTGTATTGGAAGAGCGTATGGCTGAAACTCCCGAAAAAGTAAATAGCTTTTTAGATGAAATTCTTGAAAAAGCAAAACCTGCTGCCGAGCGCGAATTCAAAGAATTAGAAAATTTCGCTAGAGACCTGGACGGAATTGACCAATTACAAAAATGGGATGCTGCTTTTTACAGTGAAAAATTAAAGCAGAAGTTATTCAATCTCGATGACGAAAAACTGAAACCTTATTTTAAACTTGAGAATGTAATAGACGGTGTATTTACAGTAGCCCAAAAACTTTACGGCTTAAGTTTTAAAGAAGTTTTTGAGGTAGATAAATATCATGAAGATGTAAAAACCTACCAGGTACTTGACGAAAACAATAAAGAAATGGCTCTGTTTTACGCCGATTTCCACCCAAGACCAGGAAAAAGGGATGGCGCCTGGATGACGGGTTACAAATCCCAATACAAGAAAGATGGCGAGGAAGAACGTCCGCATATTTCTATTGTGTGTAACTTCACCAAACCTTCTAAAAAACAACCTTCATTATTAACTTTCAATGAAGTTACAACGCTTTTCCACGAATTTGGCCACGCACTTCACGGGATGATGGCAGATACTGAATATCCAAGTTTATCAGGTGCAAATGTCTATTGGGATTTTGTAGAACTTCCAAGTCAGTTGTTAGAAAACTGGTGTTATGAAAAGGAAGCGCTTCAGTTGTTCGCCAAACATTACGAAACCGGGGAAGTGATTCCTATGGAGTTGGTTCAGAAAATAAAAGAGTCGGCTAATTTCCAGGAAGGAATGGCCACGGTAAGACAATTAAGCTTCGGAATGTTAGACCTCAGCTGGCACGGTGTAGATCCTTCGGCAATTACAGACGTTAAGAAAAATGAAGACCAGGCTTTTGAGCGTACCAAACTATTCCCGAATGTGGCTGAAAACTGTATGAGTACTGCATTTTCTCATATTTTCCAGGGTGGATATTCTGCAGGTTATTATTCCTATAAATGGGCAGAAGTATTAGACGCCGATACCTTTGAGTATTTTCAGCAAAACGGGATCTTTAGCAGGGAAGTTGCGAATAAATTCAAGACAAATATACTTTCCCAGGGCGGTACAGATCACCCGATGACACTTTATAAGAAATTCCGCGGAAAAGAACCAAAACCCGATGCCTTATTAAAACGCGCCGGATTAATTGAGAAATAAAATTTAAATAAAGGTTGTCTGATACACTTTCGTGTTGTCAAGCTGAATTTGATTCAGCTTCTAACATTTTTAGTTTATAAGATCTTAGATCCTAAAATAAATTCAGGATGACGATTAATTCAGACAACCTTTTTTCCTTTAATCAATTTCAACTCTAAAAACCTTATAAGATCTATAACTTATAATGTCAAATACTTTTGTTAATTTTGATTTGACCTTGAAGCAAGCCTATGCCAACTCATAAACTCGATCCTACAAAATGGGTGGATAAGTATTCAGACTACCTTTTTAATTACGCTATTGTTAGGGTTAACGATCGCGAGGTGGCAAACGATTTAATTTCTGAAACTTTTCTAGCAGGCCTCAATTCTAAAGATAATTTTGAAGGAAGAGCCACAGAGCGCACCTGGCTTATTTCGATTTTGAAGCGAAAAATCATAGATTATTACCGAAAGATAAACTCTATAAAAGGCCAGGCTGAAGTTCGCATCAATTATTCAGATTCTGAAAATAATGGCGATTGGATGGAGGAACAGGTCGCTGATGCTTTTGATCGTACCGCCGAGGATGATATGGAAAATACAGAATTAGGGCTCGCTATTTTAGAGTGTCTCGATCAAATAAACGAAAAGCACGCCGCCATCTTTAAGATGAAAACCATTGACGAGGCTGATACTGAGGCCGTATGTAAAGAATTCAATATTAGTCCGTCTAACCTTTGGGTAATCATTCACAGGGCACGCACCGCATTGGCCGCATGCCTTGAAAAAAACTGGTTCTAAGTTATGCCGAAAAGAAAATTTTTCATTTTTGACTGTTCAGAAGCAGAAAACTGCTGTGACAAAAGCCAATACGACGAGGCCGGAACACGCGAAAAACTATCCATGCTCATGCATTTGCTTTTATGCAAACCCTGCCGCAAGTACACTTCCAAAAACACTAAACTCACCCATTTAATAAAAAAATCTAAGCTTAAAACTTGTTCTGAAGAAGAAAAAAAAGCCTGGAAAAACAGTATTGAAAAAGAAATGGCTAAAGGAGAATCTTAGTCAGCAGCCAAACTAAAAGCCAAAACACCGGAATTCCTTCCACCCAGAAAGCCGAATAATAACATCCCTGATCTATCTGCGCCGCTTTTATGAAATACGCCGAGACCAATAAAGTAAGACTTAAAGCAATTAAGTTGATTACTGAAAAATAAGATTTCAGGAGTTCCAATAGCAATATGATTCCTAGTAAAACATAACCGATTTTTTTAGTATTCGCTATTCCAATTTGCTGCGGAATTGTATTTAAATCCCCAAAATCAAACTTTAAATCCCTTATCTCAAACGGAAGCGTTATAGCAATCACAAAGAAAAATCGTTGAAAAAAAGTGAAGCCGATTTCCTGTAAATTAATCTGATTCAATAGTGGCAATATAACAGTCACTCCAGCCCAAACCACCGCGATAATAAAAATTTTAATTCCCCCAATATTCCTAAGGTTCTGCCTGTCTTTTCCTAGAGGAATAGCATACAGTAAAGTAAAAACTCCTAAGATAGCAGCGGTTAAGAAAATTTTCAATTCCTGCTGAAAAGCAAAATACAGCAAAGCCACGAAACAAAAAAAAGAGAAAATCTGTATGAGTTTTAGGTTTCGGGCGAGGCTGGCGTGATGAAGTTTAGCGATGCCGGCATACTTCACAAAATTATAGCCGGTAATGCTTCCGAAGAAAATAAAAAACAGCAGGTTTTTATCAATTTCAATATTAAATTCCATGAAGCTTATTAAGCTTAACGAAACCACGGCCAAAGCCACGTGCAGACTACTATTTATATAGAAATCTAATATATTTTTAAAACGCTGCATCCTGCTAAATTAATCATTCTTCTCACAACCAAAACTGACGTTATAAATCTTAACAAGTGTACACGTCTAATCACTAAAAAATTACGTTTAAAATATGTACTTTTGCAGCACAAAACACAACTTTATTTTAATGAGAACAGATTCTTTTGCCCTACGCCATATTGGCCCCAGAGAAAGCAATCTCCAGGCAATGTTGGACACCATTGGTGTAGATTCGTTAGAACAGTTAATATACGAAACCATCCCAGACGATATTCGTTTAAAATCACCCTTAAATTTACCTGCTGCACTTAGCGAAAATAAATATGCCGAGCATATTGGCAAACTAGCTGCAAAAAACAAGGTTTTTAAGACTTATATAGGTCTTGGTTACCACCAGGGAATATTACCGGCGGTGATTCAGCGAAATATTCTGGAAAACCCGGGTTGGTATACAGCCTACACGCCTTACCAGGCAGAAATTGCCCAGGGAAGACTGGAAGCTTTACTAAATTTCCAAACTATGGTAAGCGATCTTACCGGAATGGAAATTGCCAATGCCTCGCTTTTAGATGAATCTACCGCAGCGGCAGAGGCTATGGGACTTTTATTCGCTGTTCGCGATCGTAAGCAGAAGAAAGACGATGTAAATAAATTCTTTGTGTCTGAACAGGCCTTACCACAAACCATAGATCTTATTAAAACACGTGCCGATTTTATGGGCATCGAGCTAGTGGTTGGTAATCACGAAGAATTTGACTTTAGTGATAAATTCTTTGGAGCTTTAGTTCAATATCCAGGGAAATTCGGACAGGTTTTTGACTATGCCGATTTTGTATCAAAATGTAAAGATGCTGATATAAAAGTAGCTGTTGCTGCCGATATTTTGAGTTTGGTTAAACTACAGGCGCCAGGAGAACTTGGTGTAGATGTAGTTGTGGGAACTACCCAACGTTTTGGAATTCCATTAGGATATGGTGGACCTCACGCTGCTTATTTCGCGACTAAAGAAGAATATAAAAGAAATCTTCCGGGAAGAATTATTGGGGTAACCAAAGATCTTGATGGCAACCACGCCTTAAGAATGGCGCTTCAAACCCGCGAGCAGCATATTAAACGTGACCGCGCTACTTCTAACATTTGTACCGCACAGGTTTTATTGGCTGTGATGGCAGGAATGTATGCAGTTTACCACGGGCCCGACGGTTTAAAATATATTGCTGATACCGTTCATTTTTCTACAGTTACTTTAGCTGAAGAACTTGAAAAAATGGGCATTAAGCAGCTTAATTCGGCTTATTTTGATACGCTTCAGGTGAAAGCTGATGCTCAAAAAATTAAGGCTGAAGCCGAAAAGAACGAGATCAATTTCTATTATCCAGATGCCGAAACGGTTTGTATTTCTTTAAATGAAACTACAACCCAGGAAGACATTAATAATATTTTGAAGGTTTTCGCCACAGTTTCAGGTGAAAAATCTACTGATGTTGAAAGCTTGAAAGAGGAGTCTGAAATTCCTTCAGCATTACAGAGAAAAACCGAATTTTTAACGCATAAAGTATTCAACCTTTACCATTCAGAAACTGAATTAATGCGTTATATCAAGAAACTGGAACGCAAAGATCTTTCTTTGAACCAGTCTATGATTTCGCTTGGAAGCTGTACCATGAAATTAAACGCAGCTTCAGAAATGCTTCCTTTAAGCAATCCGCAATGGGGAAATATTCACCCATTTGTACCGGTAGAACAGGCAGAAGGTTACCAGATCGTATTAAAAAGACTGGAAGATCAATTAACAGAAATCACCGGATTTTCTGCAACTTCGCTTCAGCCAAATTCTGGTGCACAGGGAGAATATGCCGGCTTGATGACTATTAGAGCTTACCATGAATCTAGAGGTGAAGGACATAGAAATATATGTTTAATCCCTTCATCGGCTCACGGTACTAACCCAGCTTCCGCAGTAATGGCGGGAATGAAAGTAGTGGTAACCAAAGCTTCAGAAAACGGAAATATAGATGTAGATGATCTTCGCGAAAAAGCGATAAAACACAAAGATAACCTTGCCGCTTTAATGGTAACCTATCCTTCTACCCACGGGGTTTTTGAATCGGCTATTAAAGAAATCACGCAAATTATTCATAATAATGGCGGGCAGGTTTATATGGATGGTGCAAATATGAACGCCCAGGTTGGCTTAACTAATCCTGGAGTTATTGGCGCCGATGTTTGTCATTTAAACCTACATAAAACTTTCGCAATTCCTCACGGAGGCGGCGGCCCGGGAGTTGGACCAATTTGCGTTGCAGAACAATTAAAACCGTTTTTACCCGGAAACCCGGTAATAAAAACCGGTGGAGAAAATGCTATTGGCGCAATTTCTTCAGCACCTTGGGGTTCTTCTTTGGTTTGCCTTATTTCTTATGGTTACATCACCATGTTGGGCAGCAAAGGACTTCAAAAAGCTACAGAGTATGCAATTCTTAATGCCAATTACATAAAAGAGCGTTTAAACGAACATTACAAAACATTATATTCTGGAGAACGTGGCCGCGCAGCTCACGAGATGATCTTAGATTGTCGTCCATTTAAGGAGAATGGAATTGAAGTAGTGGATATCGCCAAACGATTGATAGATTACGGCTTCCACGCTCCTACTGTTTCTTTCCCTGTTGCAGGAACTATGATGATAGAACCTACCGAAAGTGAAAGCAAAGCTGAACTGGATAGATTCTGCGATGCATTAATTTCTATTAGACAGGAAATTGAAGATTTAGATAGCGAAGAAGATAACGTGCTTAAAAATGCACCACATACTATTACTATGCTAACTTCAGATGAATGGAAATTCTCTTATACAAGAGAAAAGGCAGCTTATCCGCTAAATTATGTGTCAGAAAATAAGTTCTGGCCAAGCGTAAGACGTGTAGACGAAGCATTTGGAGACAGAAATCTAATGTGCACCTGCCCTCCTATTGAGGAGTATATGGATGCATAAGTTTTTAAAAATGCCTGAAAATTTTCTTCGGAAATGATTCCGAAACTATTTTCAGGCATTTCTTATTTTGTGACTTTCATCACATTTTAGTTTATTTTTCCTTTTTCTTTAAAGCTCACTATATTTGTAATTAGTACATTCGGAGTTTAATCTTAATTAAAAGTCAGATGAATATTAAAATTACCGGCACAGGTAGTTATATCCCTAAAGTTATAACCGCAAATGCTGACTTTGACAATCATGAATTCTACAATCTTGACGGAACAGGTTTTCCGCAAGATAACAAGACAACAATTGCTAAGTTTAAAGCAATTACAGGAATTGAAGAACGGCGTTATTTGGAGGAAAATTTAAACACCTCAGATATGGCTGTAATTGCTGCCCAAAAAGCTTTGGAAGATGCAGGAACAGATCCTGAAACTCTAGATTACATAATTGTAGCTCATAATTATGGCGACGTTAAACACGAAAGTATTCAGAGTGATACCGTACCAAGTATAGCCACCAGGGTTAAATATCATTTACGAATTAAAAACCCTAAATGTGTTGGTTATGATGTGCTTTTTGGATGTCCCGGTTGGATTGAAGGACTCATCCAGGCGCAGGCATTTATGAAAGCCGGAATGGCAAAAAAATGCCTGGTAATTGGTGCCGAAGCTTTATCACGAGTGGTAGATAAGCACGACCGTGACTCTATGATTTTTTCTGATGGCGCCGGTGCCGTGGTTTTGGAAGAAACCGAAGAAAAAGGGGGAATTCTCGCTCACGAATCAGGCACTTATGCTTTTAACGAGGCAAATTATATTTACTTCGGAAAATCTAACCGAACAGAAGCGCCAGACGATCTACGATATATTAAAATGAACGGCCGCAAGATCTATGAATTTGCATTAATGAATGTTCCTGCTGCGATGAAAACCTGTCTGGAGAATAGCGGCAAAAACATAAGAGATCTAAAAAAGGTCTTTATTCACCAGGCTAACGAAAAGATGGACGAGGCTATTATTAAGCGTTTTTATAAACTTCATAAATTGGAAGCGCCTAAAAATGTTATGCCAATGACTATCCAGGAGCTTGGTAACAGCAGTGTTGCTACCGTTCCTACACTTTATGATCTTGTAGTAAAAAATAAAATCGCAGATCAACAACTTGAAAAAGGCGATGTGGTGATGTTCGCCAGCGTTGGAGCTGGAATGAATGTAAATGCAATAGTTTACCAATACTAGATGTACGAAAATAGCTTCCCCAATAAACGATATAAGGAAACTTTAGAGTTTTTAGAAGCTAATGTACCCGCCCCTGAAAAAATCCTTGATTTAGGCGTAAAAAACCCTTTTTCAGAAATTATGGAAAAACATAATTACAGGGTAAAAAATACCGAAGGGGAAGATCTGGACCTAAATACGAAAGCCGTAGAAACTAACGCTTATAATGTGGTAACGGCATTCGAAATTTTTGAGCACCTGGTTTCTCCTTATAACGTCTTATCAAATATTAAGGCCGATAAATTAGTAGCTACTGTTCCTCTTAAATTGTGGTTTTCCAGCGCATATAGAAGCAAAACAGATATGCGAGACAGGCATTACCACGAATTTGAAGACTGGCAATTCGATTGGCTTTTAGAAAAAGCAGGATGGAAAATTATTAGCAGAAAAAAGTGGACAAATCCTGTCAACAAGTTGGGACTTAGACCTATTTTAAGATATTTCACGCCTAGATATTACGCGGTTTATGCAGAGCGGATTTAAGCGAAATTAATCTTTGCAGAACCTTTAAATTTCGCCACTTGAAGATCTATATAATTATCCCGGCATATAATGAAGCTGAATTTATTGGCGAAACTCTTCAGTCTCTAATTAGCCAGAGCAAACCGGCTCATAAAATTGTAGTCGTAGATGATGGTTCTACTGACAAAACTCCGGAAATAGTTTCAGAATTTGCTAAAAAATATCCTGAAATATCACTGATAAAGAATACTTCAGAAGGTAAACATTTGCCCGGAAGCAAAGTAGTGAAGGCTTTTAATTTAGGTTTTAACACACTTGACGACAATTTTGACGTTATTTGTAAGTTTGATGCCGATCTAATTTTTCCAAAGGATTATTTAGAAAAAATTAGCCTTCTTTTTGATCAAAATCCCAGAACCGGGATGGTAGGCGGATTCTGTGAAATTGAGAAAAATGGAGAATGGATCCTGGAAAATCTAACAGGAAAGGATCATATTCGCGGTGCGTTAAAAGCTTATCGAAAAGACTGCTTTAAGGATATTGGTGGTCTTAAACCGGCTATGGGCTGGGACACCGCAGATGAACTACTAGCACAGTATCACGGTTGGGAAATAAAAACCGATGAAAACCTAAGGGTAAAACATCTTAAACCTACCGGAAAAAACTACACCAAAACTTCAAAATATAAGCAGGGCGAAGCTTTTTACAGCTTGAGGTATGGCTTTGTGATCACTTTTATAGCTTCAGCTAAACTTGCATTTAAAAAGAAAAACTTTAGTTTTTTTATAAATTGTATGACGGGATTTGTAAATGCTAAAAATGAAAAACGACCTTATCTTGTAAGTAAAGATGAAGGCCGTTTTATTAAAAATCTTCGCTGGAAAAAAATGCAGGAGAAATTATTCTGAAACCTCAGTTTCTTCAGCATCTAGCATCATATACAATGGTTTTCCCGTAGTTCCGCTAGGGAATGAGATACCTAAAAGTGCCGATAACGTTGGTGCGATATCAACAATTTCTGTTCTTTGGGTTGTGCTGCCCTTTTTCACTCCGTTTCCGTAGAAAATTAAAGGCGCGTGAGTATCATACATCAAACCACTACCGTGGGTAGAACCCGTTCTTGAATATACAATGGTTGCAGGATCTAAAACATAAACCACATCTCCACTTCTTTTTTGATTAAATCCGTTTTGAATAGCTACACCTGCACCAGACACAAAGCTACCGCTGCTAAGCTGATCTCTGGTATATACTTTATCTATTTGATCTAATTGAAGAATATAATGCGCCATTTTAGATTGTAAATCTGAGGAGCTAATTCCTGCTTCTCCCATCACTTGGTAATTAAAGAAAATCTGATTGTTATAGACGCTTTCTATAAGCTCATCTTCATCAAATTCTTCAGAGACAAATTGCTCAAGCTCTTCTCTAAACTCATCAGACTCAAAATAGCCTGCTGGAATATTTACAGAATCAAGATAAGCCGGAACATCTCCCCCACCGTGATCTGCCGATAGAAAAATTGTATAATTACCTTTTCCAACTTTCTCATTTAATTCTTCTAATAGTTGTGCTATATTTTTATCAAGCCGCAGATAAGTATCCTGAATTTCTTTAGAGTTCACTCCAAAATTATGACCTATCTTATCGGTACTTGAAAAACTAAGGGTAAGGAAATCGGTATCAACATCCTGTCCCAATTCTTCAGCCTTAATTGCCGCCAAAGCAAACTCCAGGGTAATATCATTTCCATAAGCTGAATTTTCAATGATATCAAACCCACCATTTTCTTCACTCAACTCTTCAAGGTCGTATGGAAAAGTAGCATCTTCTTTTCCTCTAAAACCACCTTCAAAATTATTCTTATCACTTCCGCTTTCGTTATAGCTTTCAATATCATGTAAAGTAGTCCACGGTTTCAGGTAAGCTTCTACTTTATCTGAATCATTAAAGTCTTTAACCCATTGTGGTAGTTCTTCCATATAAAATGAACTGGTAATCCACTTCCCTTCATCAGAGCCATGAAACCAATAAGCTGCGTTTGCAGTATGACCTGCCGGAAGAATAGAGCCACGATCCTTAATAGAAACACCAATGGTTTTTCCGCGCATTTGGGTATGTAATCTGTTTTCATCACTCACTGTAGTAGTTTTCATCCTGTGCGGAGACATTTTCCCGGCATCATCTTCAGTGCCTACCGGCTCTACCGAATCATCTCCTGCGCAATAAACCGATTCATGGATAAATTTATCATACCAGCCGTTTCCTATAATTCCATGATTCATTGGGCTGGTGCCTGTATAAACCGAGGCGTGACCAGGGCCGGTATAAGTAGGCACATAATTAAAATGGTTATTTTTAAAGTTATAACCTTCATTTACTAATTTCTTAAATCCATCTTCTCCAAATCGATCCCAAAATCGGGTAAGATAATCATAGCGCATTTGGTCCACTACAATTCCTACTACCAGCTTGGGTTGCTCCCGGGACTTTTCCTGAGAAAAAGCCTGAAAGGTTAATAATCCTGTAAATAGTAAAAATGCTAATCGCTTCATCTTGTATTGTTTTATAGAAGTAGCTCAAAATTACTAAACTTATTGGGCTAAAGATTAATTCTTCGTTAAATACTTTGGAGTAATTTTTTAGTATTTTAGCTTTACAAAAATTGCTTAATGAACTATCTACACTCCATTGGGGAATATTTTTTAATGTTGAAAGGAACTTTTCACCGAATGACAAAAACATCGGTTCTTAGAAGTTTGATCCTTAAAGAAATAGACGACCTGATTATTGGCTCGATGGGAATCGTGTCTTTTTTATCCTTTTTTATTGGAGCTGTAGTGGCTTTGCAAACCGCGTTAAATTTAAATAATCCATTAATACCAAAATCCCTGGTAGCATATGCGGCAAGGCAATCTATAATTCTTGAATTTGCTCCTACTTTTATCTCCATTATTATGGCGGGTAAAGTGGGCTCTTATATCACCTCCAGCATTGGCTCTATGAACGTTACCGAACAGATTGATGCTCTGGAAGTGATGGGTATTAATTCTTTAAACTATCTTATTTTCCCTAAGATCGTAGCAATGCTTTTTTATCCGTTTGTAATTGCTATTTCCATGTTCCTGGGAATTCTTGGTGCTTATACTGCAGCGGTTATGGGAGGTTTTGTTCCCCCAGATCTTTTTGTACAGGGACTTCAGGAAGATTTTATACCATTTCACCTTGTTTACGCCTTTATTAAAACATTCTTGTTCGCCTTTATTTTGGCTACCGTTCCCGCTTATCACGGCTATTATATGAAAGGTGGCGCGCTAGAAGTTGGTGAAGCCAGTACCACCTCTTTTGTTTGGACTAGTGTGGTTATTATTATTACAAATTACGCAGTAACCCAATTATTACTAAGCTAATGATAGAAGTAGAAAATTTACATAAAGCGTTTGATGGCGAGGAAGTCTTAAAAGGGATAGATTTTAAGTTTGAAAAAAGTAAAACCAATCTTATTATAGGGCAATCTGGTTCAGGAAAAAGTGTACTCCTAAAATGTATGTTAGGTTTATTTACTCCTGAAAAAGGCGTTATAAAATATGACGGAAAACCTTATAGTGAATTTACCGAAGATGAACGCAAAGATCTTAGTAAACAAATAGGAATGGTTTTCCAGGGCGGCGCTCTATTTGATTCTATGACCGTAGAAGAGAATGTGATGTTTCCTTTAAAAATGTTCACTAAAAAACAACACAAGGAAAATAAAGAACGAGTTAAGGAGGTTTTAAACCGAGTAAATCTTGATGGTAACGAGAAAAAAATGCCTTCTGAAATAAGCGGTGGAATGCAGAAGCGTGTCTCTATTGCCCGAGCTATTGTTAACCGACCCAAATACTTGTTTTGCGATGAACCTAACTCAGGGCTGGATCCTAAAACCGCTACAGTGATAGACAATCTTATTCAGGAGATTACGCACGAATACGATATCACTACAATTATCATTACTCACGATATGAATTCGGTTTTAGAAATTGGAGAAAACATCGCCTTTTTAAAAGACGGAGTTTTAGCCTGGAAAGGAGATAAGTCACAGATCTTTAAAACCGACGACGAAACCGTAACCGATTTTGTTTACTCCTCAAACCTATTTCAGAAAGTAAGAGAAGCGCAACAAAAAGGACTTTAATTAACAGATTTCACCTGAAGCGTATCCAGTTTCAACCTAACTTTTAACCATCTTTCAAAACGTTGTTTTTGTTCAGAGATCTGGCTGGTTTTTAAGTCATCTTTCCAACCTACGGTAAATGTTGGGATAGTATCTGTTTTCGCGAAATTTGTAGTAATTAAGTTAGAGTAACCTAACTCTTCTATCCCATCATAATTTATTTTAGCCTCCTGGCTTACGTCGCTAAAAGAAAAACTACTGTTCCGGTATTTCGAAATTTCATTTTCCAATAGCGCTATTTTTTCGTCTTTATTTTCAATAAGCTCCTGGTTTTTCATATAAAGATCTTCCAGAATTCCACTTCTAACCTGCATAGAAAGCTCATCTATTGCTCCACTGGGATCTTCTCCCTGGTGTATCACTAATTCAGTTTCCTTTAAAGCCTCAATATCCTCTAATTGTTTCTGCCAGGTGGTAATAATAGTCTTAGGTACGCGTTTTCCTATTAAATATACTTCAATGCTTTTTTCTTTATAATCGTAGGAAGATTTTATGGTTTCCGTACCATCATACTTCATTACGTTAGCTATAAAGTCTTTAGCTTTAGATTCAAATAGTTGCTCCTGAAGCAGGAATACAAACAAAATCACACTGGGAATCATGACAATTACGGCGATGGTAGATGCTATTTGGGCGGTTCTTCTTCGTCTTTTACTATTTACATATTTCACCAGGGGAAAACCAAGAACTTTAGTTACCACAAAAGTTGAAAGGGCGATAAATACCGCGTTAATTGAAAAAAGATATAAAGCGCCACCAGCATAAGACCAGTTTCCAATTGCCAAACCGTAGCCTACAGTACATAAAGGTGGCATAAGTGCAGTTGCAATCGCAACACCAAGAATCACACTGGCTATGGTCCCCTTTTTTGTTTTAGCTACGATTAGTGCCAATCCACCAAAAATAGCAACCAAAACATCTAAAATTGTTGGATAAGTTCGGGCTATAAGTTCGGGTGTTTCTTCTTTCACCGGCGAAACGAGAAAATAAATATAAGCGGTAAGTACACTTAAACCCACCATTAAACCAAGATTGATAAAAGACTTTCTTAAAGTAAGCACGTCATTTATCGCAACAGACATTCCCACACCAACAATTGGCCCCATTAAAGGAGAAATAAGCATCGCCCCAATAACAACTGCTGTACTACTTACATTAAGCCCTATAGAGGCCACAAAAATAGAGAATATAAGAATCCAGGCATTATGGCCTTTAAAGGAGATATCCTTCTTTACAGCTTCTATGGTGGATTCCCGATCGGTATCGTGTCTTATCTCCAGTAACTCTCTTATAAGCGCTTTTATGTTCTGCCAGATCCCTTTTGCATTTGCCCCCAAATCTTCAGATTTCTCGTGTGGAGGCAAAGATTTATTACTTTCAGGCTTTTGATTATTATCCATATAATTTTAACCTAGATCTTCTCCAAATTTCTCAATAGCTTTTTCGCGAAGCGCCTTGATTTCCTGTATTTTCTTTTTCGGAGTAATTAACAATACTCTATCATCTTCTACTACCACAAAATCATTCAGCTCATCCAGAACAACTACTTTATTGTTTTGAGTTTTAATGATATTTCCGGTAGAATTTAAAGGTAGCAATCTTCCGTTTACCATGGTATTTTGGTTTTCATCTTGCGGTAATTCATCTTCCAACGACTTCCAGGTACCCAAATCGTTCCATTTAAACTTCGCCGGAATCACATATACACTATCAGACTTTTCCATAATAGCGTAATCTATAGAAACATTTTGGGCTTTATGATAATTTTCCTCTAAAAACTCCAGTTCTTTTTCGGTATTATAAAACTCATTCCCTTTCTCAAAAAGCCTGAAAGTATCGGGATGATATTTTTGAAAACTTTCTACAATAAAAGCAGCGCTCCATATAAATATGCCCGCGTTCCAAACGTAATTGCCTTCTTCAATAAAAGTTTCTGCCTTTTTAAAAGAAGGCTTTTCGGTGAATTTCAATACCGGTTTAGCACCTTCAGCATTATCTTTTTTATATTGAATGTATCCATAACCAGTATTGGGAAAAGTAGGCTCGATTCCCAGGGTAATTAATTTATCTTCTGAAGCTACAATTTGAAAAGCTTCTTCAATATTTTCCTGAAATGCAGTATCTCCCTGAATCCAGTGGTCGCTGGGCGCCACTAAAATTAAGGCGTCTTTATTCTTCTTTTTAATCTTCAAGGCCCCCAATAAAATACTGGGAGCGGTATTCCGCATCTCGGGCTCCAGTCCAATTTGATCATCCTCAACCTGCGGCAATTGCTCTTTTACAGATTCCTTATAATCTTTATGGGTAAGAATTATGATATTTTCTAAAGGCATTAGCTTCGCCAAACGATGAAAAGTAGTTTGTATAAGTGTAGATCCCACGCCCAAAATATCCTGAAATTGCTTAGGATATTGAGTAGTACTTACTGGCCAGAACCGTGAACCAATTCCACCGGCCATTAAGATTGCGTAGTGATTTGTGTTTTTCATAAAAAAAGGAATTAATTTTTGAGCAACTCTACTTCTGCATTGGGTTGAAACAAATAAATTTTACCCGTGTCTACTTCCAGACATTCGTAGCGTTTTATTCTTCTTTCCCCTTTTCTAAACGTTTTCCCATTATAGATTCTAAAAATTCCTCCAAGCGGGATTTCAAAAATATAATTTTTATCGTTCTCAGGATCTAAAGTTTTGAGCGCTACAGCTAATTTTGCATCGGTATCGCTACTGGCTTTAGGATTTCTAAAATGCTGCGCAATTAAAGGAAGTAATCCTGAAGGAAAAATTTCGGGCCTAATAAAAGGCAACATTAATTCCCTGAAAGTAAATTTCCACTCCTGCCCGTGGGGCTTTATTTGCCTTCCAAATTTCTCAAAAGCTAACAAATGGGCGATCTCATGAACTAAAGTAATTAAAAAACGATATTTATTTAAATTGGCATTAACCGTAATTTGTTGCGCCCCATTTGGCATTCTGCGATAATCGCCGTGCCTTGTCTTACGTTCATTTACAATTTTTAAATGAACATTATTGTCCTTTATCATTTCAAACACTGGAGAAACGGCTCGTTCTGGAATATATCTTTCAAGGATTTCTCTCATTGGCTACGGCGTACTGTTAGAAACCTGGAGCAATTTACCATTATAAAATTTATGTCCTGTACGGCTAAAATTGGCAATATACTCGGCCATATCTTTTGCTGAAAGTGGAACTTCCAAGCCAGGAAATGCTTCTTCCAGCATTTCGGTTTGTACAGCACCAAGAGCAAGTACATTAAATGAAGGTCCTTTTTCTTTGTATTCTTCGGCTAAAAGCTCGGTTAATGTAATTACTGCCGCTTTACTGGAACTATAAGCTGAAAGTCCAGGAAATTTCACACTACCCTGTACACCGCCCATGGTACTAATATTCACCACGTGCGCATCTTTTTTCATAAAGGGCAACATTTTTTGAGTTAAACCAATTACTCCAAAAACATTGGTACTATATATCTGCTGAAATTCTTCAGCTGAAATTTTTTCAAAATCTTTATTAATAAGCGCCCCGGCATTGTTTATTAAAACATCTACCTGTTTCCATTTACTCTCCACAAAAGCTGAAACTTTTTCGAGATCTTCAGCTTTTGAAATATCGCAGGATATAGCAGTTACATTTTCTAAATTTAACTCAGAAACCGGTTTATCATTTCGGGAAAGCGCCAGTACTTTGTGCCCTTTTTCAGCAAAGAGTTTCACCATTTCGTACCCCATCCCACGGCTGGTTCCTGTTATGACAATATGTTTCATTTCTGTAATAATCTTTTAATCTCAATTAAATAAATCTCTAAAGTATTCCTATTTCAACTATGTTGGCATTACTCCGAAAGCTGCTTGTTTAATTTTATTTCCTTTTCAGGTGTATTGGCCATTTTCAATATTCCCGGAATTACACTTTCTATCACGTTGGTCATATGTGCTAAATCAAGCTTTTCGGCTTCATCTGCAACGTGGTGATAGTAATCGTAATTAGTAAAATCGAACGTTGAAATTGTTTGTGCAGGCACATTAAATTCTTCGAAAAACGGGTAGTTATCGCTTCTTTTAAATAGATTATATTCTTTAGCCTGCGGTAAAAACCCAAGCACTTTTTCTCCAGAATATTCATTGAATTTTTCAGCGAAATTAGAGTTTTCGTAACCGGTGAGATAACCTATATAATCTTTATTATTCATTGGTACGCCAATCATTTCAAAATTGAATAAAGCGTATAAATCCAGTTTATCTTCTTTAAGTTGCTGTGCGATTCTCTTTGCACCTACCAGCCCCATTTCTTCCGCAGAAAATAACACGAACATAATGCTTCGTTTATTATTATCTATTTTGGCAAATTTCTTAGCCAGCTCTACAACTGCAACCGTTCCAGCAGCATTATCGTTAGCTCCATTGGCAATAGAATCTCCTTCTATGGGTTCCTGGATTCCAATATGATCATAATGCGCTCCCAGAACGATAAACTCATCCTTCAGCTTAGGATCATTACCTTCCAACATTCCAACCATATTAAATCCTTCAACGCCGTTTATTTCAAAATTATGGCGATAGGTATCAAAATATTTTTGGATGCCATTCGCCTCAAAAACCTTTTCGATTCTTTGCGCGGCAAGCTCAATTCCTTCTGTCCCGGTTTGTCTTCCTGCTAATTCGTTTGATGATAAATATTTCAGTAATTCTTCAACTTCACTTTGCTGAACATTGACATTTAAACTGGTTTTTACTTCCTGGGAAGATTGAACCGCTTGTGAATTTCCGCAGGAAAAAGTAAGCAGGGAAGCGGCAAGTATCGTAAAACTTAAAGTAATTTTTCTCATACCGTTAAAGATAAAAAAATCCCGCAAGTGTGCGGGATTTTAATAATTAGTTATTATAAACCTGAGTTACGCTAACATGGTTACCGGATTTTCCAGGTAAGTTTTAAGCGTTTTCAAGAAAGCAGCACCGGTTGCACCGTCTACTGTTCTGTGATCACAGGCAAGTGTTAACTTCATTGTATTTCCAACTACAATTTCTCCATTTTTCACTACCGGTTTTTCAACGATAGTTCCTACAGAAAGAATTGCAGAGTTTGGTTGATTAATGATACTTGTAAACTCAACAATACCAAACATTCCAAGGTTAGATACGGTAAAAGTACTTCCTTCCATATCTTTTGGTTGCAGTTTCTTGTTTCTGGCTTTCCCGGCAACGTCTTTTACATTATTCCCAATTTGGGTCATAGACATTTGATCGGCAAATTTTAGCACAGGAACAACAAGCCCCTCTTCTACCGCTACAGCAACACCCATATGAATGTGTTTAGCGATTTTCATAGATTCTCCTGTCCACTGGCTATTTACCTGCAGGTGCTTACGAAGCGCCATTGCACTGGCTTTTATCACCATATCATTAAAGGAAACCTTAACATCTGGCATTTCGTTGATCTGCTTACGAGAAGCCATTGCATTCGCCATATCCACTTCTATAGTTAAATAGTAATGTGGCGCGTTAAACTTAGATTCCCCAAGTCTCTTCGCAATAGTTTTACGCATTTGAGAGTTTTTAATCTCCTCAAAGCCTTCTTCTCCTGCAGGCACGTAAGGTTGTGGTGCAGCAGCTGTATCTTTAGTTTCAGATTTTGCTTCAGCAGGTTTCTCTGAAGGTTTATAATCTTCAATGTCTTTCTTCACGATACGGCCATTCCCACCGCTACCTTCAACATCTGAAAGATCTATACCTTTATCTTCTGCCATTTTCTTAGCCAGTGGAGAAGCAAATATTCTTCCACTATCTTTAGATGAACCTGAAGATTTCTTTTCTGAAGATTTACTTTCTTCTTCTTGAGACTTATCTTCTTTTTTATCTGATTTTTTTGAAGATTTCTTGTTAGACTTTCCGTCTACTGAAACATTAGAAACATCTGTTCCCTCCGGCCCAATAATCGCTAA
>Ga0098069_100055_pt1 | contig 67923 bp, 60 predicted proteins | sample 27_taG_FD_92584 | JGI IMG/M metagenome (GOLD analysis project Ga0098069, IMG submission 92584) | Marine viral communities from Cariaco Basin, Caribbean Sea - 27_WHOI_OMZ | ecosystem: Environmental > Aquatic > Marine > Oceanic | place: Caribbean Sea: Cariaco Basin | collected 2014-11-09
ATGAGTAACGACACGGTCTTCACCTTCGGCGGGAACGCGCCGCATACGAATGCAAGGCAGAAGGACAAGACCGTGACCGGCGGCAAGGGCGCCAACCTCGCCGAAATGGCGAGCATCGGCCTGCCGGTCCCGCCGGGCTTCACCATCGCGACCGAGGAATGCCTCACCTATCTCGCCGGCGGCAGCGACTTCACCGCCAAGCTGCGCAGCGATGTCGCCGCCGCGCTGAACCATGTCGAGAAGACCGTGGGCAAGGGCTTCGGCGATGCCGCCGATCCGCTGCTCGTCTCGGTCCGCTCGGGCGCCGCGGTGTCGATGCCCGGCATGATGGATACCGTGCTCAACCTCGGCCTCAACGACGACACCGTAGCCGGGCTGGCCAACACCAGCGGCGATGAACGCTTCGCCTGGGACAGCTACCGCCGGTTCATCCAGATGTATGGCGATGTCGTGCTCGGCGTCGATCACGGCCTGTTCGAGGAAGCGCTCGAAATCGCCAAGGAAGACCAGGGCTATTACGCCGATACCGAGCTGAGCGCCGAAGAATGGAAGGTGCTGGTCGCCGAATACAAGGCGATCGTCGAGCGCGAGCTGGGCTCGCCGTTCCCGCAGGATCCGGTCGAGCAGTTGTGGGGCGCGATCAGCGCGGTCTTCGACAGCTGGGATACCGAGCGCGCCAAGATCTACCGCCGCCTCAACGACATCCCGCATGACATGGGCACCGCGGTCAATGTGCAGGCGATGGTGTTCGGCAATATGGGCGACACCAGCGCCACCGGCGTCGCCTTCACCCGCGATCCGTCCACCGGCGAGAAGGCCTATTACGGCGAATGGCTGGTCAATGCGCAGGGCGAAGACGTGGTCGCGGGCATCCGCACGCCGCAATACCTCACCAGGGCGCGGCGCGAACTGGCCGGGGCGGACAAGCCAAGCATGGAAGAAGCCATGCCCGAAGCCTTCGCCGAACTCGCGCGCGTGTTCGACCTGCTCGAACGGCATTACACCGACATGCAGGACATCGAGTTCACCGTGCAGCAGGGCAAGCTGTGGCTGCTCCAGACGCGCAATGGCAAGCGCACTGCCAAGGCGGCGCTCAAGATGGCGGTCGACATGGTCGGCGAAGGGCTGATCGACGAGAAGACCGCGATCCTGCGCGTCGACCCGATGGCGCTCGACCAGCTGCTTCACCCGACGCTCGATCCCGAAGCGCCGCGCGACGTGCTGACCACCGGCCTGCCGGCCTCACCGGGCGCGGCCAGCGGCAAGATCGTGCTCGATGCCGACACTGCCGAACTGTGGGCCAATCGCGGCGAGAAGGTCGTGCTCGTGCGCGTCGAGACCAGCCCCGAGGACATTCACGGCATGCATGCCGCCACCGGTATCCTCACCGCGCGCGGCGGGATGACCAGCCACGCCGCAGTGGTGGCGCGCGGCATGGGCCGCCCCTGCGTGTCGGGCGCATCGCAAGTGTCGATCGCGCGCGAAGGCCGCACGCTGACGATCGGTGACCGCGAACTCAAGGAAGGCGATGTCATCACTATCGACGGCGCCAACGGGCAGGTCATGGCGGGCGAAGTCGCCACCATCGAACCCGAACTGGCGGGCGACTTCGGCACGCTGATGGAATGGGCCGACAAGCACCGCCGGATGCGCGTGCGCACCAATGCCGAAACCGAGACCGAATGCCGTATGGCGCGCCAGTTCGGCGCCGAAGGCATCGGCCTGTGCCGCACCGAGCACATGTTCTTCGATGCCGGCCGCATCAGCGCGGTGCGCGAGATGATCCTCGCCGATAGCGAAGCCGGCCGCCGCGCCGCGCTCGACAAGCTGCTGCCCGAACAGCGCAGCGACTTCGTGACGATCTTCGAGGTCATGGCGGGCCTGCCGTGCACGATCCGCCTGCTCGATCCGCCGCTGCACGAATTCCTGCCGCATGGCGATGGCGAATTCGAAGACCTTGCGCGCGCCACCGGTGTCGATATCGAAAAGCTGCGCCGCCGCGCGGGTGAACTGCACGAATTCAACCCGATGCTCGGCCATCGCGGCTGCCGGCTCGGGATCACTTATCCCGAAATCTACGAAATGCAGGCGCGCGCCATCTTCGAGGCCGCCTGCCAGGTCGCCCGGGACAGCGGCGATGCGCCGGTGCCCGAGATCATGATCCCGCTGGTCGCCACGCGCCGCGAACTCGAACTGCTCAAGGATGTCGTCGACCGCGTTGCCAAGGAGGTGTTCACCGCCACCGGCACGACGCTCGAATATCTCGTCGGCACGATGATCGAACTGCCGCGCGCCGCGCTGATGGCGGGCGAAATCGCCGAAGTGGGCGAATTCTTCAGCTTCGGCACCAACGACCTGACACAGACGACGCTGGGCGTGAGCCGTGACGATGCGGGCCGCTTCCTGACGACCTATGTCGACAAGGGCATCTTCGCGCGCGATCCCTTCGTCAGCCTCGACATCGACGGCGTCGGCCAGCTGGTCGAACTCGCCGCCGAACGCGGCCGCGCGACGCGCGACGGGCTTAAGCTGGGCATCTGCGGAGAACATGGCGGCGATCCGGCCAGCATCGCCTTTTGCGAGAAGACCGGGCTCGATTACGTCAGCGCCTCGCCCTACCGCGTGCCGATCGCGCGGCTCGCGGCGGCGCAGGCCAGCCTGCGCTAGGCAATTCGCTAGTCTTTCCAGCCAGTCAGCGTCAGGATCTCGAAACTTTCGAGGACGCGGCCCTTGTTGTTTGCCTGCTTCATGAAGGCGTGTTCGGCGCGTTCGAGCGCGGCCTTGCCGAGCGGCGGGGCGGCGCTGGCCAGAACGCTGCCCAAGCCCTGGTCGCGCAGGTCGGACACCAGCCGGTGCAGCCCTCCGAACGACACCGTGAGCGTATGGCTGTCGACCACCTGGCGCTTGAACAGCGCGCGCTGAAGCAGGCCGGCAGCGGCCTGGTTGTCGATCAGTGGATGCATCCGCGCCGCGGGCCGATCGGGCTCTGCGGCGAGCATCGCCCGCCGCAGGTGCGGCAGGCTGCCCGCACCGGGAAAGCTGGCGATCATCAGTCCGTCGTCGGCCAGCGCATTGCGCAGGTGGAGCAGCGCGCCGGGCAGATCGTTGACCCGGTCGAGCGATCCGAGGCTGACGATCAGGTCGTAGGGCCCGCCGTTGAGTGGACGTTCTTCGTCCAGGCTGGCGGCATCGTGTTCGTCGACCTCGGCCCCCGCGCCGCGCAGCGACAGCGCGAGAGTACCGGTCCAGTCTCCGATCACCAGCACGCGGCCGGGCGACAGGCGGATGAATTCGAGCCGGTCGAGCACGTCCTCGACCATGTCGTCGAGCAGGTAGCGCGCGGCATCGCGGTGTGCCTGGCGAACGCGCGCGCGGCGCAACCCGGCAATCCGGCGCTGGCGGGAAAAGATGCGCGGGGGAGCATGGCTGGTCATCGCCCATTGCCCTGCCGCGCTTGCCAGCGCCGTGCAAGCGGCGCACCATCGCAAGGTGTCGACAAGCCGCCTCCTGCGCGCCAGCTTCGCGCCCGTGCTGGATTTCGTCTATCCCCCGCGCTGCCCAGCATGCGGCGGGGGTGTGGGCGAACAGGGCGGTTTGTGCGCTGCCTGCTGGGAGGATCTGTCGATCCCGTCGGACCCTTGCTGCGTGTCCTGCCAGCGCCCGTTCGCCAGCACCGGGCCGGAGGAGGGGGCATCCTGTGCGGTCTGCCTGGCTACGCCTCCGCTCCACGACGGGATCGCCGCGGGCACGCTCTATACCGATACGGCGCGCAAGCTGGTGCTGGCGTACAAGCACGGTCTCCGGATCGCGCTGGCCCCATTGCTCGCGCGGCTGATCGCGGCGCGCCTCCCGCCGGCAATGGGCAACCGGGTGATCGTACCGGTGCCGCTGCACCGCAGGCGGATCTGGCAGCGCGGCTTCAACCAGGCCGCCTTGCTTGGCCGCCAATTGCACCAGCTCGGTCATGGCCCGCTGTGCGTCGACGCCCTTGTCCGCACTCGGCCCACGCCGCCGCTGGGCGGATTGGGAAAGAAGGCGCGGGCCCGTACGTTGAGCGGGGCGATCGCGCTGCGCCCCGCACGCGTGGGCATGATCGCGGATGCCGATGTCATCCTGGTCGACGATGTGCTGACCAGCGGGGCGACGAGCACCGCTTGTGTCCGCGCGCTCAAGCGGGGCGGCGCCCGCAGCGTAATCATCGCGTGTTTTGCGAGGGTGCTCGACGAAGCGCGCGACGCGCGCAGGACCGATAGCCCGCGGTAGAAACGAAACGCCCGGGATCTTGCGATCCCGGGCGCCACGTGACGAATATAACCGGACCGGCCTTGCGGCATGGTGCAGCCCCCCAGCATGCACCTCGGATCCATCCCTCATCGTTCCCGGATGCGCCGCAACCCCTCGATCGCGGCAGCGAACCCGGTGACCCCCTGAACCCTGGCGCTCTGATGGCACCGTTGTTCCGGTGGGCAGGCCTCACTTGCCTGCGCCGCATATGTTCCCGAAACTTCGCGATCATCAAACAGGCATTTGCAACAATGTCCGATTTTGGGTCGACTTTGTGGTTATCTTGCAACAACAGGGCGCGCAGTTTCCGATGTGAAAGGCCGAGAGAGTGAGTGAGCGTACCGACCGTGAAGCCGGCAGCGACTTCATGCCCAAGTTCGACGACAAGGGATTGCTGACCGCGGTGGTCGTCGACCATGCGACGCAGGCGGTGCTGATGGTCGGCTTCATGGATGCCGAGGCTTTGGCTGCGACGCGCGAAACCGGGCTTGCGCACTTCCATTCGCGCTCGCGCGGGAAGCTCTGGCAGAAGGGTGAGACTTCGGGCCATGTCCTGCGGCTCGAGCGGATCTTTGTCGACTGCGACCAGGACGCACTGGTCCTGTCATGCACCCCCGCGGGGCCGACCTGCCACACGGGGGCGCCAAGCTGTTTCTACCGCGAACTCGTCGGTGACGTTCTCCAACCCGTCAAGACTTGACGCTTACGTAAACGTTCCATTATGCACGCGGCATGACACAGCCGCTGCCCAACGATCCTCGTGCGCAAACCAGCGATCGCCGCCACGCCGGCGCACATATCGAACGGCCCGACGAGCTGGGGCGCGAACAATACTCGATCTCGGACCTCACCAGCGAATTCGGCTGCACCGCGCGTGCGCTGCGCTTCTACGAGGACGAGGGGCTGATCGCGCCTTCGCGGATCGGCCTGACCCGCATCTATTCGAAGCGCGATCGCGCCCGTCTCGCGTGGATCATGCGCGCCAAGAACGTGGGCTTCTCGCTAACCGAGATCCGCGAGATGATCGACCTCTACGATCTCGGCGATGGCCGGGTCGAACAGCGGCGCGTCACGATCGAGAAGTGCAAGGCGCATGTCGCCAAGCTGAAGGAACAGCGTGACGATATCGACAGCTCGATCACCGATCTGACCGAGTTCATCGACCAGATCGAACGGCTCGAGACCGAATGATGTGCCGCAAGGCCCCTACAACCGACACCCCCCAACCCTAAGGACACGCAGATGCCCAGTTACACCGCGCCGACCCGCGACGCCCGCTTCATCATCAACGAGATGCTCGATCTCGCCGGCTATGCCGACCTGCCCGGCTTCGAGGCCGCCAGCGTCGATGTTACCGATGCGGTGATCAACGAAGGCGGCAAGTTCTGCGCCGAAGTGCTCGCCCCGCTGAACCAGTCGGGCGACCAGGAAGGCTGCACCCGCCACGAAGACGGTTCGGTCACCACGCCCAAGGGCTTCAAGGAAGCTTTCGACCAGTTCCGCGAAGCGGGCTGGGGCACGCTGTCGCAGCCCGAAGAGTTCGGCGGGCAGGGCATGCCGCATGTCCTCGGCTTCGCCTTCGAGGAATTCGTGTCGAGCGCCAACCAGGCCTTCGGCATGTATCCCGGCCTGACCAACGGGGCGGTCTCCGCGCTGCTCGCCAAGGGCAGTCAGGAGCAGAAGGAGAAGTATCTTCCCAAGATGATCTCCAACGAATGGACCGGTACGATGAACCTGACCGAACCGCATTGCGGGACGGATCTGGGGATGATCCGGACCAAGGCCGAACCGCAGGCCGACGGCAGCTATTCGATCACCGGGACCAAAATCTTCATCTCGGCCGGCGAACACGACATGGCGGAGAACATCATTCACCTCGTGCTGGCGAAGACCCCCGGCGCACCCGACAGCAGCAAGGGCATCTCGCTGTTCGTCGTGCCCAAGTTCCTCGTCGGCGACGACGGCTCGATCGGCGAGCGCAACGGCGTGGTCTGCGGTTCGATCGAGCACAAGATGGGCATCCACGGCAACGCCACCTGCGTGCTCAATTACGATGGCGCGAAGGGCTGGCTCGTGGGCGAGGAGAACAAGGGCCTCGCCGCGATGTTCATCATGATGAACGCTGCGCGTCTCGGCGTCGGCGTCCAGGGTCTCAGCCAGGCCGAGGTCGCCTATCAGAACGCGGTCGCCTATGCGCTCGATCGCCGGCAGGGCCGCGCTCTGACCGGCCCGGCGGAACCCGAGGCGCAGGCCGACCCGATCTTCGTGCACCCCGATGTGCGCCGTATGCTGATGGACGCCAAGGCCTTCACCGAAGGCATGCGGGCCCTGTGCCTGTGGGGCGCTCTGCAGGTCGACCTGACCCACAAGGCCAAGACCGAGGAAGAGCGCGAACGGGCCGACATGCTGATCGGGCTGCTGACCCCGGTCATCAAGGGCTACGGCACCGACAAGGGCTATGAAGTCGCCACCAACATGCAGCAGGTCTTCGGCGGCCATGGCTACATCGAGGAATGGGGCATGAGCCAGTTCGTCCGCGACGCCCGGATCGCGCAGATCTACGAAGGCACCAATGGCGTGCAGGCGATGGATCTGTGCGGCCGCAAGCTGGCCCAGAAGGGCGGCGCGGCAATCCAGGCCTTCTTCAAGGTGGTGGGCGACGACATCGCCGACGCCAAGGGCGACGATACGCTCGCCCCGATGGCCGAAGCGCTCGAGAAGGCGCTGGGCCAGCAGCAGGCGGCGACGATGTGGTTCATGCAGAACGCGATGCAGAACCCCAATCATCTTGGCGCAGGCGCCCATCACTACATGCACATCATGGGCATCGTGACGCTGGGCTGGATGTGGCTGCGCATGGCGAAGGTCGCGCAGGCCGCGCTTGCCGCAGGCGGCGAGGACAAGGCCTTTTACGAAGGCAAGATCGCGACCGCGCGCTATTACATGGACCGCTACCTGCCCGACGCCGGCGCGCTGCGCCGCAAGCTCGAAGCGGGCAGCGAAAGCCTGATGGCGCTGGACGAGGACGCGTTCGCGACCGCAGCTTAACCTTCCGCAGGAAGGCATGACGGGCCGGGGGGCGATCCAGTCCCCCGGCCCGTTTTCTTTGTCGGACAGCAGATTGCGCGGGGTTCCGCAGTGGTGATCGCAGCCGCGTCGGCCCGGCACGCGCCGCCTGCGGAGCAAATCAGCGCGCCCGAACCCGCGTGCGTTTACCAAGATTTCGGACTTGCCGGTTAGGGAAGACCTTTCTCGGATATCCCGCCTATGACAGCCGCGTTCGTACTCAGCATCAACATGTTCATCGCCGCCCTGTTCGCGGTTGCGTTCACCGTGGTGGCGTCGACCAACCCGACGGTTCGCGGCGCGCGATGGCTGGCGGCGGCCTATGGCATCGGCGTGATCGATGTGGCGCTGGAATTCATTCTGCCCTCGCTGGCGCAGCCCACTCCGGTCGTGGTGGCGATCTATGTCAGCTATCTGGCGGCGCTGACCTGCGGCCTGATCGGCGTCGCCCGGCATTATGGCGCGGCACTGCCCCGGTCCGCCACCGCGATCGTCTGGCTTGCCGGGCTGGCCTTCGTCCCCGTCATGCTCGGACTGCCGTACGGCTCGGCTCTGCGGACGCTCCTCTACCAGCTCCCCTATGCGGCAATGCAGGTGCTGATGGTCGCGGTCGTCGTGCGGTCCGGCGGTAAGCTGGCGCTCGACCGGCTGCTGGTCGTGGTCGGCGCCCTCGCGGTGCTTGTCTACCTGGCCAAACCCGCGATTGCCTGGTGGATCGGCACTGCGGACCACGCGCAAGCCTATCTCGCTTCCGATTATGCGGCGATCTCGCAGACGATGGGATCGGTGGTCCTGATCGCACTCGCGCTGGTGCTGCTGCTGGTCATCATGCGCGACACGACGATGGAAATGATCGCCCGGTCGGAAACCGACCCGCTTTCCGGCGCCCTCAATCGGCGCGGCTTCGAAACGCACGGTGATCGGGCGGTGGTCCGGGCCCGGCGGACCGACCAGCCCCTGTCGCTGATCACGCTCGATCTGGACCGGTTCAAGGCCATCAATGACAGTTTCGGCCACGCGGCAGGCGACAGGGTGATTGCCGATCTCGCCGGGCTGCTGGACGATACGGTGGGAAGCGACGATCTGGTCGCGCGTCTGGGGGGCGAAGAATTTGCCATCCTCCTGCCGGGGCGCACCACTGCGCAGGCCCAGGCTCTGGCCGAACGGATGCGTTGGGCGGTGGCGCGGGACCTGCCGGTGCGGCTCGACAACGCGCCCGCGGTTACCGCGTCGTTCGGCGTGGCTGAATTGCAATTCGGCGAGCGGCTTTCGGATCTTTGCCGCCGGTCCGACCTGGCGCTTTACGAAGCGAAAGCGGCCGGACGCGACACGGTCTGTGCCGCTCCGCAACTGCGGTCCGTCAAACCCGACGCTGCAGCGGCGGAATTTGCCGCCCCATCCGACCGATTGGTCCAATCTTTCGGTTAGGCCTGCCCCCGGACCTCGCGGCGCAATTCCGGCAGGCCGGTACCCTATTCGAGCACTTCGTCGAACAGCGCATGCATCGCCGCCCAGCTCTGGCGGTCGGCACTCGCGTCATAAGCGGGATTGGGCGAGCCGTCGCGCATGCGCGGCGTGGTGAAGCCATGCTCGACGCCTGCGTAGCTGTGGAAATGCCAATCGGCCCCCACCGCGTCCATTTCCTCCCAGAAACCGGTAACCTGGCTGCGGGGGACCAGCGCATCGGCATCGCCGTGGCATACCAGGATCCGCGGCATAATTGGCTTGTCGGCGGGCAGGGCGGTTTCGAGCAGGCCATGAAAGCTCACCGCGGCAGCGAGATCCTGTCCGTCGCGCGCCATTTCGAGCACTCCCATGCCGCCGAGGCAGAAACCGATCGCCATTTGCGGCACACCGGGTTCGAGCCGGCGCAGAAGATCGAGCGTGGCGCGCAGGCGCTGGCGCATTGCCGGCGGATCACCTCGCAGCCGGCCCATGGCGGCAAAAGCCTGTTCGGCATCGGACGGGGCTTCGGGCCCGTAGAAATCGCCGATCAGCACTGCGTAACCGGCATCGACGAGTGCGGCGGCCTTCGCCTCGACCGCGGGGGTGGTGTTCATGAAGGTCGGATAGATCGCCACCGCGGCGCGGGCCGGGGCGGCGGGCCGCGCGTAAAGCGCGGTCAGCGCGACCGCGCCGTCTTCATATCCGACCTTCTCGAAAGGCATCACTCGGGCAGGAAATCGGGCACCGAAAGGTACCGTTCGCCAGTGTCGTAATTGAAGCCCAGGACGCGCGATCCGGCAGGCAGATCGGCCAGTTTCTGCTTGATTGCGGCCAATGTCGCGCCGCTTGAGATACCCACCAACAGGCCTTCCTTCGCAGCGCACTGGCGGGCCATTTCCTTGGCATCCTCGGGATCGACCTGGATCGCGCCGTCGATTGCCTGAGTGTGCAGATTGTCGGGGACGAAGCCGGCGCCGATGCCCTGGATCGGGTGCGGGCCGGGCTGGCCGCCGCTGATGACCGGCGAGCCCTGCGGTTCGACCGCATAGGCTTTCATCGCGCTCCAGCTCTGCTTGAGCACTTCGGCGCAGCCGGTCAGGTGCCCACCGGTACCGACCCCGGTGATCATCGCATCGATCGGCGTATCGGCGAAATCGTCGAGGATTTCCTTGGCGGTGGTGCGCGCGTGGACCTTCCAGTTGCTTTCATTGTCGAACTGGCTGGGCATCCAGGCGCCTTCGGTCTGTTCGACCAGTTCCTGCGCGCGTTCGATCGCGCCCTTCATGCCCTTTTCCTTGGGCGTCAAATCGAAGGTCGCGCCATAGGCCAGCATCAGCCGGCGGCGTTCGACGCTCATGCTTTCGGGCATGACCAGCACCAGCTTGTAACCCTTGACCGCGGCAGTCATCGCGAGGCCGATCCCGGTGTTGCCGCTGGTGGGTTCGACGATCGTGCCGCCGGGCTTGAGCTTGCCCGCCGCCTCGGCATCCTCGATCATCGCGAGGCCGATGCGGTCCTTGATCGAACCGCCCGGATTGGCGCGCTCATTCTTCACCCAGACCTCGTGGTCGGGGAACAGGCGCGACAGGCGAATGTGGGCGGTATCGCCGATCGTGGCGAGGACGGAGTCGGCTTTCATGGCATCTGCTCCTGCAATTTCTCTTCGGGGGGAGTGTCTAACAATTCGTCAGGCGGGTCAAAGGTCCGCGTTGTCCGCAGGACGGGAAAAATTCGCGACCACAGCGCGACCGTGGCGATCGCGCCGACCCCGCCGCCGACCACCGCGATCACCGGGCCGAACAGGAAGGCGAGGCTGCCCGAGAAGAAATCGCCGAATTCGTTCGACGCGCTGATCGTCAGCAGGCTGACCGAGGACACGCGGCCGCGCTTGTCGTCGGGCGTGTGCAGCTGGATCAGCGACTGGCGGATATAGACGCTGAACATGTCCGCCGCGCCGATGATGAACAGCATGGCGAGGCTGAGCGGCATCGTCTTGGAGAGCCCGAAGACCACCGTGGCCAGTCCGAATACCGCCACCGCCCACAGCATCTTGGGCCCGACATTGGTCTTGAGCGGACGGAAGCTGAACCACAGCGCGGTAAGCGCGGCGCCCACTGCCGGCGCCATCGCCAGCTGCGCCAGCCCGGTTTCGCCGACCTCCAGGATATCGCGCGCATAGACCGGGAACAGCGCAGTCGCCCCGGCGAGAAAGACCGCGAACAGGTCGAGCGTGATCGCGCCCAGCACCATCTTGTTGCGGACCACGTAGCGCAGCCCTTCGACCATCTGGTGGATCGGGCGCCTGTTCGCCGCGCGCGCCGGCTGCTGCACCTTGCCGATGAGGCTCAGCGCGGCCAGCGATACCGCGAACAGCGCGAAGGCGGTGATATAGGGCAGGGCGGGCAGGATGGCGTAGGTGTAGCCGCCGATCGCCGGGCCCACGATCATCCCGACCTGCCAGGCGATGCTCGACAGCGCGATGGCGTTGGGCAGGATCGCCTTGGGTACCAGATTGGGGGCCAGCGCGGACAGCGCGGGGCCGTTGAACGCGCGGACGATCCCGAGCACGATCGCCACGCCGAACAATACGGTCACTGTCAGCGTCTCGCTCCAGGTGAACCAGGCGAGGGTGCCCGCGCAGCCCAGCTGGGCAAGCACGGTCAGGCGGGCGATGTTGCGCCGGTCGAAATGATCCGCCGCCCAGCCGGAAAAGGGCGTGAGCAGGAACAGCGGGATGAATTGCAGCAGGCCGATCAGCGCCAGTTGGCCCGATGCCGCGCCGACCCCCATCCCGCCGTCGCGTGCCAGATTGTAGGTCTGCCAGCCGATGATCAGCATCATCGCATATTGCGCCAGCGTCATCGACAGGCGGCTGAGCCAGTAGGCGCGGAAGTTCGCGATCCTGAGGGGCGATGCGTCGGGGGAAAGCTTGCTTGTGTCGTTCACCCCGGACGCATGGCAGGCCCGCCTTCGGTTGTGAAGACGGGCCTGCTTGTCGTTCTAGAAGAAGCGGTTGGAAATCAGCGCAGCTTGCGCAGCCGCGGATTGGGCTGCAGCGTGTCGATCATCGCCAGGAAATCGTCGACCCGGATGATCCGTTCGAACTGGAAGCCGGCGCGGTTGTCGCGGATCCAGATGCAATAGGCTTCGATCCGGCCGATGACCGGCAAGCGCACGATCACGCGCTCGCCGCGGGCGATGTCTTCCGCATTGTCGATCATGAAGCCGTTGGAGGAGACGTTGGCGATATGCAGGTGCACGTCGCCTTTTCCGAAATGTTCGGCGATGACGGGATGGTCGACCGGATGACGCGCCATCCGGCGCTGGTCGGTTACGCTCAGTTGTGCTCCGACAGTCATGCTGGCGTTCCCTTTGAAGTGCTTAAGACGAAATATACTATGCGCAGAAAAGTCTTCCAAATGGTAAACAATCGGGGCCTTTCGACGTTCCTGATGCTCGCTTCGCCGCTTATTGCGCGCGGATGATTGCGTGCTTCTTCTTGCCCAGGCTGAGCTTGCGTTCGCTGCCTTGCGCGACCGTTACCAGATGCCCCGGTTCGGTGATCACTGACCCGTCGAGCTTGACCGCGCCTTCGGCCAGCTTTCGCTTGGCCTCGCCGTTCGAAGCGGTGAAGCCGAACTCGGTGAGCACCGCGCCGATCCGCATGCCGTCCGCGCCCACCGCAAGCGTCGGCAGATCGCTGCCCGCGCCGCCGCCGGCGAAGGTCTCGGCCGCGGTGCGCTCGGCGAGCCGCGCGGCTTCGGCACCCCGAACGAGCGTGGTTACTTCATTGGCAAGAACCGTCTTGGCTTCGTTGATCTGCGCGCCTTCGAGCGCTTCGAGCCGGGCGATTTCAGCCAGGTCGAGGTCGGTGAACAGCCGCAGGAAGCGGCCCACGTCGCGGTCGTCGACATTGCGCCAGTATTGCCAGAAGTCGTAATTCGGCAGCTGCGCTTCGTTGAGCCAGACCGCGCCCGAGGCGGTCTTGCCCATCTTGCCGCCATCGGCGGTGGTCAGCAGCGGCGTGGTCAGGCCGAACAGCTCGCTGCCATCCATCCGGCGGCCGAGCTCCATCCCGTTGACGATATTGCCCCACTGGTCGCTGCCGCCCATCTGCAGCCGCACGCCCATGTCCTGCGCCAGGTGACGGAAGTCGTATCCCTGCAGGATCATGTAGTTGAATTCGAGAAAGGTCATCGGCTGCTCGCGCTCGAGCCGCAGCCGCACCGAATCGAAAGTCAGCATCCGGTTGACGGTGAAATGCGTGCCGACCTTCTGCAGCATCTCGATATAGCCGAGTTCGCCCAGCCAGTCCTGGTTGTCGACCATGACTGCATCGGTCGGCCCCTCGCCGAAGGTCAGCAACCGTTCGAAGACCGTGCGGATCCCCTCGATATTGGCTGCGATCGTCTTGTCGGTAAGCATCTTGCGGCTTTCGTCGCGCCCGGTCGGATCGCCGATCCGCGTGGTCCCGCCGCCCATCAAGACGATCGGCTTGTGGCCCGCCTGCTGGAGGCGCCGCAGCATCATGATCTGGACGAGGCTGCCGATGTGGAGCGACGGCGCGGTGGCATCGAAACCGATATAGCCGGGGACGATCTGCCTGGCGGCAAGCGCATCGAGCCCTGCGGCATCGGTGACCTGATGGATATAGCCGCGCTCGTCGAGCACGCGCATGAGTTCGGACGTATAGTTGTTCATGACGAGGCGCGCGCTAGCAGGTAAGGGGCGGCATGCAAATCTATCGATTGGAACCGCATCCGGCATGCCCTGCACTGGGGGTAACGGCGGTGGAGGCGCGCGTGACCGCGCACGATGCCAACTGGCTGACGCTGCGCTGGCGGATCGAGGCTGCGCATGATCTCGTCCTTCCCGGATTTGCCGGCAAGGGACGCGCCGACGGATTGTGGCAGACCACCTGCTTCGAGCTGTTCCTGCGGCCCGATGGGGACACCGCCTATCACGAGTTTAATCTGTCGCCCTCCGAGCGCTGGAATGCCTACCGCTTCTCGGCCCCGCGCGACGGCATGAGCGAATGGCCGATGCCCCGCGATGCGGTCTGCACTATGCGCCCTGGCGGCAAGTTCGCGATCTTCGATGCCGCGCTGCCCGCCGCGGGGCTGCCGCAGACGGAATGCGCGATGGGCATCAGCTGCGTGATCGAGGAGACCGGCGGGCACAAGAGCTACTGGGCGCTCGCTCATGGCAGAGAGGCGCCCGATTTCCACGATCCGTCTTGCTTCACCGCGCGGCTTGGGGCAGCTAGCGCGCCATGAAATTCGGCATCGATCGGCTCGTCACGGAAGAGCAACTGCGCAAGCCGCTGGAAGGGCGCCGGGTCGCGCTGGTCGCGCATCCTGCCTCGGTAACCGCGGGCCTCACGCATTCGCTCGACGCGCTGATCGACCGCGGGGTCAATGTGACCTCCGCCTTCGGTCCGCAACACGGGCTCAAGGGCGACAAGCAAGACAACATGGTCGAGACCGGGGACGAGGTCGATCCGCACTACGGCATCCCCGTTTTCAGCCTCTACGGCGAAGTACGGCGCCCCACCGCGCAGATGATGGATAGCGCCGACGTCTTCCTGTTCGACCTGCAGGACCTCGGCTGCCGGATCTACACCTTCGTCACCACGCTGCTGTATCTGCTCGAGGAGGCGGCGAAGACGGGTAAGTCGGTATGGGTGCTCGACCGCCCCAATCCTGCCGGTGGGCCGGTGGAAGGAACCCTGCTCGAACCCGGTCAGGAGAGCTTCGTCGGAGCCGCGCGGATGGTGATGCGCCACGGGCTGACCATGGGCGAAATGGCGCGCTGGTTCGTCGCGCATTTCAAGCTCGACGTGGATCTGCAGGTGATCGAGATGCAGGGCTGGTCGCCCGGCCGTGCCCCCGGCTATGGCTGGCCCGAAAGCCGCATCTGGATCAATCCGAGCCCCAATGCGGCCAGCCTTAACATGGCGCGGGCCTATGCCGGCACCGTCATGCTCGAAGGCACCACGCTGAGCGAGGGCCGGGGGACGACCCGGCCGCTGGAAGTCCTGTTCGGGGCGCCCGACGTGGATGCCAAGGCAGTGCTGGCCGAAATGCATCGTCTGGCCCCGGTCTGGATGCGCGGTTCGGCGCTTCGCGAATGCTGGTTCGAACCGACTTTCCACAAGCACGCGGGCGCGCTGTGCAACGGGCTGATGATCCATGCCGAAGGCGAGTTCTACGATCACCACGCGTTCCGCCCGTGGCGATTGCAGGCACTGGCTTTCAAGGCCATCCGCGCTCTCTATCCCGACTATCCGATCTGGCGCGATTTCCCTTACGAATACGAACTCGACCGCCTGGCGATTGATGTGATCAACGGGGGTTCGGTGCTGCGCGAATGGGTCGACGACAGTGAAGCCGTTCCCGACGATCTCGACCGGGTCGCCAGCGCGGACGAAGCCGCCTGGCGCGAATCGATCGCAGCGCATCTGGCCTACAACTGACCGGTAGGGCGGCACCGCCGTCCGTACGCGGTCGCAGGGTTGGACAGCGGCAAACTTTTCTACCCGACCGCAAGTTCGATTTTCGATCAATGGTCTTGACCTAAGGCGCCGGGAAGGCGAGCCTACTTGAAAGTGACGGGCATACCCGCGCTTCGGGAGAGGTTATAATGGCGACTGCGGCAGCACGGCAGACTGGTGGATCGGTCAGGGTTACCCTGTGGATCCTTCTGATAGTTTACATCTTCAATTTCATCGATCGGCAGATCGTCAACATCCTGGCCGAGCCGATCCGGCTCGAACTGGGTCTGAGCGATACGCAGATCGGCCTGATGACGGGCCTGGCCTTCGCACTGTTTTACACGATCCTCGGCCTGCCGATCGCGCGTTTCTCGGATCGCTCGACCACCAACCGGCCATGGCTGATCGGCGGTGCGCTGGCGATCTGGTCGGCCATGACCGCCTTGTGCGGACTGGCGCAGAATTTCATCCAGCTGCTGCTGGCGCGGATCGGCGTGGGCGTGGGCGAGGCGGGTTGCACGCCGCCTGCGCATTCGCTGATCGCGGATATGGTCGAACCCTCCAAGCGCTCCTCCGCGCTGGCCTTCTACGCGCTCGGCATCCCCATCGGCACGCTGCTGGGCATGCTGATCGGCGGCCTGCTTGCCGATTCGGTCGGGTGGCGCAACGCCTTCCTGATCGTCGGGCTTCCCGGCATTGCGCTGGCCGTGGTCGTCTTCACCTATCTGAAGGACCCCCGCCGCACCGGGATGATGCAGGCCGGTACGCAGCAGTCGGCCGAACAGATGCCGATGAAGGTCGCGCTCAAGGCAATGTTCAACTCGCGCGCCTTCGTCCTGCTGGTGGCGGCAGGTTCGGCCGCGGCCTTCCTCGCCTACGGCAAGGTGACCTGGATCACGATCTTCTTCCAGCGCACGCACGGGCTGACCCCGGGTGAAACCGGGCTGTGGTTCGGGCTGGTCAATGGCGGGGCGGGCATCGCCGGCACGGTCCTGGGCGGTTATATCGCCGATCGCTGGGGCGCCAAGAACCGCCGCCATGTGCTCACCGCGCCCGCGGTGGGCATGGTGGTGACGATCCCCTTCGCGCTGCTGGCCTTCATGACCGACAACTGGCTGCTGGCGCTGTTCCTGCTGATCGTCCCGACGATCTGCAATTCGCTCTATTACGGCCCCACCTATTCGAGCGTGCAGGGCCTCGTGCCGCTGCGCGCCCGGGCGATCGCGGCCGCCGTGCTGCTGTTCTTCCAGAACCTCATCGGGCTGGGGCTGGGACCGCTGTTCTTCGGGATGATGTCCGATCTGCTGCAGCCCGCCTATGGCGAGGAAAGCGTGCGCTACGTGCTTTACGGCGCGACGTTCCTCGGGCTGCTGCCGGCGTTCTTCTTCTGGCGCTGTTCGCTGCGCCTCAACGAGGAACTCGATCAGAAGGACTAGCCGGGGCGGGCCGCCTGGTCCGCTACCCGCTGGAAGCAACGACCCCGGGCGTAAGCAACGCCCGGGGTTTTCTCATGCCCCGGTCTTGCGGCTCAGTTCGCGCATCGCGTCGTCGAGCCCGTCGAGCGTCAGCGGATACATGCGGTCGTTGACCAGCTGTTTCATCACCTTGGTCGACTGCGAATAGCTCCACTGCTTTTCGGGCACCGGGTTGAGCCACACGGTCGCCGGATAAGTACTGGTCACGCGCTGCATCCAGGTGGCGCCGGCTTCCTCGTTCATATGCTCGACGCTGCCGCCCGGATGGGTGATCTCGTAGGGGCTCATCGCCGCATCGCCGACGAACACGATCTTGTAGTCGTGCCCGTATTTGTGGAGCACGTCCCAGGTCTTGGTGCGTTCCTGCCAGCGCCGGCGGTTGTCCTTCCACACGCCTTCATACAGGCAGTTGTGGAAGTAGAAGAATTCGAGGTTCTTGAATTCCGCCGTGGCCGCGCTGAACAGTTCCTCGGTCACCTTGATGAAGGGATCCATCGACCCGCCGACGTCGAGGAACAGCAGCAGCTTGACTGCATTGTGCCGTTCGGGCCGCATGCGGATGTCGAGCCAGCCCTGCTTGGCCGTGCCCTCGATCGTCGCATCGAGGTCGAGCTCGTCGGCGGCGCCTTCGCGGGCAAAGCGGCGCAGGCGCCGCAGCGCCATCTTAATGTTGCGCGTCCCCAGTTCCTTGGTGTTGTCGAGGTTCTTGAACTCGCGCTTCTCCCACACCTTGACCGCACGCTTGTGCCTGCTTTCCCCGCCGATCCGCACGCCTTCGGGGTTGTAGCCCGAATTGCCGAAGGGCGATGTCCCGCCCGTGCCGATCCACTTGTTGCCGCCCTGGTGGCGTTTTTCCTGTTCCTCGAGGCGCTTCTTGAGCGTCTCCATGATCTCGTCCCAATCGCCCAGGGCCTTGATCTTTTCCATTTCCTCTTCGGACAGGAACTTCTCGGCAACCGCCTTCAGCCAGTCTTCGGGGACATCCACGGGGTTCTGCCCGTAATCGCTGAGGATGCCCTTGAAGACTTTCTGAAACACCTGATCGAACCGGTCGATCAGCCCTTCGTCCTTCACGAAGGTCGCGCGGCTGAGGTAATAGAAGGCTTCGGGCGATTGCTCGATCACGTCGCGGTCGAGCGCCTCGATCAGCGTGAGGTGTTCCTTGAAGCTTGCGGAGATGCCCGCAGAGCGAAGCTCGTCGACGAAATTGAAGAACATGCCGAACGGCTTAGCGCGTGTGGGGCGAGTGCACCAGTGTGTGAATCGCAACCGATTTTTACCCTCCACTAACCATCAGCGCCTAAACCTCGCTGATCAAGACGAATAAGGGGGTCGTAAGCACATGGAACTCAGCGCGATCGACAAGGGCGGCGCGTCCGCTCTCGATCAAATTCCGGCCGCCTGCGGCAAGGTCACCGTCGGCTGTTCCGATGTGGCGGGTATCGTCCAGGGCGTGATCGATTCGTTCGGCCACCTGCGCAGCGAATACGGCGAGTTGCAGGGCACCGTGCGGACGCTCGACGAAGATCAGCGCAAGGTGCTCGAAGCGAGCGACGAGGCCCGGCTGCTCTCCGAACGCGCGATCGAACGGCTCAGGCACGGTTCGACGATGATCAACAACTCGCTGAACGAGATCGGCAATCTGCTCAGCCTCGTCGAAACGCTGACCCAGCATGTCACCGGCTTTGCCGCGGCGATGGACCAGGTGCGCCGATCAAGCCAGGAGATCGACCAGATCGCCGAGACGACCAACATCCTGGCGCTCAATGCGACGATCGAGGCGATGCGCGCGGGCGAGCAGGGCCGCACTTTCGCGGTCGTCGCCAATGAGGTGAAATCGCTTGCCAGCCAGACCCGCAAGGCAACCGAGGAGATCGGTCGGACGATCGACACGCTCGGCAACGAAGCGGGTCAGGTGATCGAGAAGATCGAAAGCGGCGCGGAAGCGAGCAGCCAGGCGAAGAACTCGGTCGGCTCGATCGAGGATACCATGCGCAGCGTCACCGAACTGCTGCTCGAAGTCGACGGCCAGCAGGACCTGATTGCGCGCAACACCGCCACCATTTCGGGGCATGTCCACCGCGTGCAGGGCGTGCTCGACGATTTCGACGAGGCGGTCACGGTAAACGAAACCAAGCTCGGTACGGCGCATGCCCGGATCGAGGATCTGGAAATGACCGCAAGCGAGATGTTCGACCAGCTGGTCAAGGCGGACCTTTCGCCCGACGACAGCCGGATGGTCGAACAGGCGCGCCGTTTCGCCGCGGAAGTCGCCGGCGTCGCCGAAGCCGCGATTGCCGACGGATCGCTCATCATGGACCAGCTGTTCGACCGCGATTACCAATACGTGCCCGGCACCAACCCCGAACAGTACCGCACCGCACTGAGCGATTGGGCCGATGCGAACTGGCGCCCGATCAATGACCGCGTGGTCGCGCAGGGCGGACCGATCCTGATGTGTTCGGAAGCGGATATGAACGGCTTCCTGCCCACGCATATCACCGATCGCTGCCGGGCGCCGACCGGCGATGTCACGCATGATACGGCCTACTGCCGCAACGGGCGCGTCATGCTCTATGCGATCGACAAGAAGGCCAAGAGCCAGACCGATCCCTACATGATGGCGGTGTACCGGCAGGAAGGCGACGGCCGGAACTATGTCGTCGTGCGCAATGTCTATGTCCCGCTGGTTATCAACGGCCGCCGCTGGGGCGATTTCGAACTGGCGTACAGCTTCAACTGACGGCGGCTTTCCAGACGCGAAAAGGGGCGCGAACCATATTCGGTCCGCGCCCCTTTCACATGCGTATTTCGCTGTGCGTGATCAGCTCTGGCGGCGGGCCATGAAGGCAAGCCGTTCGAACATCATGATGTCCTGTTCGTTCTTCAGCAAGGCGCCATGCAGCGGCGGGATCGCGGCGTTGGGGTTGGCATCCTGCAGCACTTCGAGCGGCATGTCTTCATTGAGCAGGAGCTTGAGCCAGTCGAGCAGTTCGCTGGTCGAGGGCTTCTTCTTCAGACCCGGCACTTCGCGGATTTCGTAGAACACTTCCATCGCCTTGGTCACCAGGCTCTTCTGCACGCCGGGGAAGTGGACTTCGATGATGTCGCGCATCGTCTCGGTGTCGGGGAACTTGATGTAATGGAAGAAGCAGCGGCGCAGGAAGGCGTCGGGCAGTTCCTTCTCGTTGTTCGAGGTGATGACCACGATCGGGCGTTCCTTCGCCTCGATCCGCTCATGCGTTTCGTAGACGTCGAAACTCATGCGGTCGAGTTCCTGCAACAGGTCGTTGGGGAACTCGATATCGGCCTTGTCGATCTCGTCGATCAGCAGCACGGGCAGCTTTTCGGAAGTGAAGGCTTCCCACAGCTTGCCGCGCCGGATGTAGTTCGAAATGTCATGGACGCGCTCGTCACCGAGTTGGCCGTCGCGCAGGCGGGCCACCGCGTCATATTCGTAAAGGCCCTGCTGCGCCTTGGTGGTCGACTTGACGTTCCATTCGATCAGCGGCGCGTCGAGCGCCTTGGAAATCTCGTGTGCCAGAACCGTCTTGCCCGTTCCCGGCTCGCCCTTGACCAGCAGCGGACGCCTTAGCGTAACAGCGGCATTGACCGCGACCTTGAGGTCGTCGGTCGCGATATAGGATTTGGTGCCTTCAAAACGGGTCGGTTCTGTCATCGGTTTTCCCTTGCAACTTTACGTTAGCGTTAGGGGCCGGGCACCGCTCGTGCAAGGGGGCGTTATGGGTTCAGACGCGAGGGAGATTGCATGCCTACCGAAACGATCACGATCGCCACTGATGCCGGGCACGAGCTGACCGGCTCGCTGGAAATGCCGACCGGGCTGGTGCGCGGGGCGGCGCTGTTCGCGCATTGCTTCACCTGCACCAAGCAGAGCCGCGCGGCGGTCAGCGTGGCGCGCGCGTTGTCGCGTGAAGGCATTGCCTGTCTGCGGTTCGACTTCACCGGGCTGGGCGGCAGTGAAGGCGACTTTGGCCGTGCCGGTTTCGCCACCGATGTCGCCGACCTGGTCGCTGCGGCCGAGGACCTGCTGCACCGGTTTGCGCAGCCCGTCCTGCTGGTCGGGCACAGCCTCGGCGGGGCGGCGGTGCTCGCTGCGGCAGACGATCTGGGATTCGACAAGGTCGCCGCGATCGCCACCATCGGCGCGCCCAGCGATGTGCCGCATGTGCTGGCCCGGATCGAAGGCGATATCGACGCCATCCGCGAGCAGGGGGAAGGGCCGGTCACGATCGGTGGCCGCGATTTCTCGCTCAGCCGCGAATTCATCGAGCGGGTGGAGGCGACCGACCTGCTCGAGGAAGTCGGCAAGCTGCGTTGCCCTTTGCTGTTCCTCCATTCGCCGACGGACGATATCGTCGGTATCGAGAATGCCAGTGCGCTGTTCGGCGCGGCACGGCATCCCAAGAGCTTCGTCAGCCTCGAAGGCGCCGACCACCTGCTGCTCGACCGTCAGTCGGCAGAATTCGCAGCTGGCATGATCGCCGCTTGGGCCAAGCGCTATCTCCCGCTGCGCGACGACTGGCCGCTGCCCGAAGAAGGGATCGTCGCCAAGACCGGCCACGGCAAGTTCGGGACCGAAGTGCATACCTCAAACCACAGCTTCGTGGCCGATGAACCGCGCAGCTATGGCGGCGACGACAGCGGCCCGACGCCCTACGACCTGCTCAACGCGGCGCTGGGTACCTGTACCGCGATGACAATGAAAATGTATGCCGACCGCAAGGGTTGGCCGCTCGAGGGCGTGACCGTTGAAGTCACGCATGAGCGCAACCACGCGGATCGCTGCGACCATGCCGAAGCCATGGCGGAAGGCACCAAGATGCAGGCGCTCAACCGGCGGATTGCAGTGCACGGCGACGCGCTGGATGCAGACCAGCGCCGCCGGATCATCGAAATCGCCGATAAATGCCCGGTCCACCGCACGCTCGAAGGCGAGCTGCACGTGCATACCGAAAGCACCGACTAGGCGTCGATCATCTCGCGGTCCATGTCGCCGGCATTGTTCTGGATGAAGTTGAACCGGTGTTCGGGATTGCGGCCCATCAGCTGGTCCACCAGCTCCTTGACCACCGCGCGCTGTTCGAACTCGGCGGGCAGGGTGATGCGGATCAGGCTGCGGGTCTCCGGGTCCATCGTGGTTTCGCGCAGCTGGGCGGGGTTCATCTCGCCGAGCCCCTTGAAGCGGCCGACATCGACCTTCTTGCCCTTGAACACAGTGGCCTCGAGTTCGGCGCGATGTTCGTCGTCGCGGGCATAGCGGCTCTCCTTGCCCGCGGTCAGGCGATAGAGCGGGGGCTGCGCAAGGTAGAGATGCCCGCCGCGCACCACTTCGGTCATTTCCTGGAAGAAAAAGGTCATCAACAGCGTGGCGATATGCGCGCCGTCGACATCGGCGTCGGTCATGATGATGATGCGATCGTAGCGCAGGTTTTCAGGCTCGCAGTCCTTGCGGGTGCCGCAGCCCATCGCCAGCGTCAGGTCGGCGATCTCGCTGTTGGCGCGGATCTTGTCCGCCGTGGCGCTGGCCACGTTGAGGATCTTGCCGCGGATCGGCAGGATCGCCTGCGTCTTGCGGTTGCGCGCCTGCTTGGCGCTGCCGCCCGCAGAATCGCCTTCGACGATGAACAGTTCGGTCTCGCCTTCGCCTTCGCCCGAGCAATCGGTCAGCTTCCCGGGCAGGCGCAGCTTCTTGGCATTGGTCGCGGTCTTGCGCTTGATCTCGCGTTCCTGCTTGCGCCGCAGGCGCTCGTCCATGCGCTCCATGACCTGGCCGAGCAGCGCCTTGCCGCGGTCCATATTGTCCGACAGGAAATGATCGAAATGGTCGCGGACTGCGTTCTCGACCAGCCGTGCCGCTTCGGGCGAGGTCAGCCGGTCCTTGGTCTGACTCTGGAATTGCGGATCGCGGATGAAAACCGAGAGCATGACTTCGGCACCCACCATGACATCGTCGGCGGTCAGGTCCTTCGCCTTCTTCGCGCCGGTCAGCTCGCCGAAGGCGCGCAGGGCCTTGGTCAGCGCAGCGCGCAGGCCCTGTTCGTGCGTTCCGCCGTCAGGGGTGGGCACGGTGTTGCAATACCAGCTGGTCGACCCGTCCGAATAGAGCGGCCAGGCGATCGCCCATTCGACGCGCCCGGCCTCGTCGGGAAAATCCTGCGTGCCGGCAAAGGGCTGCGCGGTGACGCATTCGCGCCCGCCGAGTTGTTCGGCCAGGTGGTCCGCAAGGCCGCCGGGAAATTTGAACACCGCTTCGGCGGGGACATCGTCGCTGGTCAGGCTGGGGGCGCATTTCCACCGGATTTCGACCCCCGCGAAGAGATAGGCTTTCGAGCGCGCCAGCTTGAACAGCTTCTTCGGATTGAACTGCCGGTCGCCGAAAATCTCGGTGTCGGGCACGAAGCTGACCGTGGTTCCGCGGCGGTTGGGGGTAGGGCCGAGCTGTTCGATCGGCCCGAGCGTTTCGCCGCGTGAGAATTTCTGTGCGTAGAGTTGCTTGTCGCGTGCCACTTCGACGCGCGTATCGCTCGACAGCGCGTTCACCACCGATACGCCGACGCCATGCAGGCCGCCGCTGGTGGCATAGGCCTTGCCCGAGAACTTGCCGCCCGAGTGCAGTGTCGAGAGGATCACCTCGAGCGTCGACTTGCCCGGATATTTGGGATGTTCACCCACCGGGATGCCGCGCCCGTTGTCGCTGACGACGACGCGATTGCCTTCCTCGAGCCGCAGTTCGATCCGTGTCGCGTGCCCGGCTACGGCCTCGTCCATCGCGTTGTCGAGCACTTCGGCCACGAGATGGTGCAGCGCGCGGTCGTCGGTCCCGCCGATATACATGCCCGGACGCCGCCGGACAGGTTCGAGCCCCTCGAGAACCTCGATCGAGGAAGCGTCGTAATCGCCGCTGGACGTGGGCGTGTTTTCGAACAGATCGTCGGACATGCTGCAGGAATACCGCTCTAGGCCGCTGCCTTACAAGCGGCGCGGCCGGATTTACCCACCGTACCGAGGCCGGGGCGCGCGGGCCGCGTCCATCGGGACGGGACCGAGGTCAGAAACGGGCCGGGGCGTTCTCGACCACCACGACCGCACCGTCACGGACCTCGCGGACCTCGAAGGCGCGTTCGACGAGGCCGTTGGGGCCGAAGCGGAAGGCACCGTCGAGACCGAGGAAACCGTCCTCGCTGCGCAGCGCCCGGTCGGGGAAATCGCGGCCGACGCGCCAGTCGCGCGCCACGCGCAGCGTCAGCAACACCGCGTCATAGCCGAGCGTGGCGATGCGATAGGGCTGGCTGCCGAAGCGCGCCTCGTAACTGTCGACGAACCGCTTGTAGCGATTGTCGGACACGGCCGAGAACAGCGCGCCGCGCAGCGCGGAGGCCCGCGTTACCGAGCCTTCGCCGCTCCACAATTCGGTGCCGAGCAATTGCGGTGTGCCGCCGGCACGCGGCTTGAGCACGCCGGCTGCCTGCGCCGCAAGACGCGCGCCGTCGGCGATCAGCACTGTGTCGTACCCGCCATTCGCCTTGAGCCGTTCGGCGGCGCTGACGATCGACGTATTGCCGCGGGCGTAGCGTTCGGTCCACACCATGGTGCCGCCATAGGCCGCCACCGCGCGGCGGGCGGCCTCCTCGGCACGGGCGCCATATTCGCCATCGGGAGCGATGATGGCGAAATTCTGCGATCCGCGGCTGCGCGCATATTGCACGGTGCGCATGATCGACTGCTCGGGAATGTGCCCCATGATCAGCACGTCGGGTCCGGCCGCGCCGGTATCGTTCGAGAAGGAAATGACCGGGACGTCCGCCGCCCGCGCCGTGGCGGTGATCGACGGGATGTTCGACCCGAGCAGCGGGCCGAGGATCAGCTTGTTGCCCTCGGCGATCGCCTGGCGCGCTGCCGCTTCGGGGCCCTTGGCGGTATCGTAGCTGGTAATCCGCAGATTGCTGGCATTGGTGTCGAGCAGCGCCATGGTGGTGGCGTTGGCGATCGACTGGCCCACGGCGCCGTTGGTGCCCGACATCGGTACCAGCAACGCGATGCGGTGGCGCGTTTCGTCGCTCGGCAGGCTCTGGGTCGGTTCAGGGGTCGGCGTGGTGACCACCGGTCCGGCGCGGTCGGCGCCCTTGGGAATGACCGAACAGGCCCCCAGCAGGGCGGCCAGCCCCACGGTTACCATTGCCCGGCGGTCGATAGTCCAGCGCTTCATCTTGCCGCGTCCCTCATTCTTGGTTCAAAGGAGGGGGGTGACAGATGCGCCCCCTCCCGAAACTGCCCTTACACCCGGGCTCTATATCGTCGCCACCCCGATCGGCAACCTAGGGGATATCACATTGCGAGCGGTCGACGTGCTGCGCCGCTGCGACGGCATCGCGTGCGAGGATACGCGCGTCACCGGCAAGCTGCTCAAGCATCTGGGGATATCGAAGCCGATGTGGCGCTATGACGACCACAGCGAACACCGCGACCGCACCCGGCTGGTCGAATCGATGCGCGATCGCGCGGTCGCGCTGGTCAGCGATGCGGGCACGCCGATGGTTTCCGATCCCGGCTATCGCCTCGTCAACGACTGCCGCGCCGAGGGTATTTCGGTGACCGCGCTGCCCGGCGCCTGCGCCGCGGTCACGGCGCTCGCGCTCAGCGGACTGCCCAACGACCGCTTCCTCTTCGCCGGCTTCCTGCCGAACAAGGACAAGGCGCGCCGCGAAACGCTGGAGGAACTGGCCGATGTCGACACGACGCTGGTGTTCTACGAAACCGCACCGCGGCTGACCAAGTCGCTGGCTGCCATCGCCGAGGCGCTGCCCAACCGCAATGTCGCCGTGGCGCGCGAGCTGACCAAGCTGCACGAGGAACTTCGCCCCGGCCTGCCGCACGGCCTGATCGCCTATTACGAGGCGCATCCCCCGAAGGGCGAGATCGTGCTGCTGGTCGGGCCGCCGCCCGAGCGCGTGGCCAGCCCCGAATACGCCGAACAACTGCTCGCCGATGCACTGCGCACGCTCAAGCCGTCGCAGGCCGCGGGGCAAGTGGCGAAAGCGACCGGGCTCGATCGCAAGGAACTCTACGCCAGGGCGCTGGAACTGCGTTCCGAATGACGCGCAGGCTGGCCGAGAAACGCGGCCGCGACGGCGAAACCCGCGCTGCGGTCTGGCTCAGGGCCAAGGGCTGGCAAATCCTCGACCGGCGGGTCAAGACACCGGCGGGCGAGATCGACATCGTCGCCAGAAGAGGCGGGGTGATCGCCTTCGTCGAAGTGAAGTGGCGCCGCCGGCGCGCCGATCTCGATCACGCAGTCGACGAACACCGGCTGTCGCGCGTGGCCGCTGCCGTGGAAGCGGTGGCGCATCGCTATGCCGGAAGCGGCGAAGATATCCGGCTCGACGTGATCCTGCTTGCACCGGGCAGCTTCCCTCGCCACATCGCCAACGCATGGCAGCCCTGAGCTCCGCTTGCACGTCCGGTGCGCAGCGGGTGGTGAGCGGGCCAGCCGGAATTCCCTACCGTGCCCGGCGCCGCCCGGACACGCCAAGCGAAAGGTAAGTGCATGTCGCTCCGCGTTGCCATCCAGATGGACCCGCTCGAAAGCATCAGGATCGCGGGCGACAGTTCGTTTGCGCTGATGCTGTCGGCTCAGGCACGCGGCCACGAGCTGTGGCATTACGATGTCACCAGCCTGGCCTATGAAAGCGACGGCACGCCCCGCGGGCGGATCACCGCGCATGCGGCGCCGGTGACGGTCCAGCGGGTCGAGGGCGACCATTACACCGTCGGGGAACGGCGCCGGATCGATCTGGCGCAGGATATCGACGTTGTGCTGATGCGGCAGGATCCGCCGTTCCATCTCGGCTATATCAGTGCCGCCTTGCTGCTCGACCGGCTTAAGGGCACCACGCTGGTGGCGAACGATCCGCGCGAAGTGGTCAACGCACCGGAAAAGATGTTCGTGCTCGATTACGCGCGGTTCATGCCGCCGACGCTGGTCGCGCGGCATCTCGACGATCTGCGCGACTTCCAGAAACGCCACGGTTCGGTGGTGGTGAAGCCGCTGCATGGCAATGGCGGGAAGGCGATCTTCCGCATCGACGAGCAGGGCACCAACCTGTCCGCGCTGTCCGAAGTGTTCGACCAGACCTGGCCCGAACCGCACATGGTCCAGCCGTTCCTCCCCGAAGTCAGCGAAGGCGACAAGCGGATCGTGCTGGTCGATGGCAAATTCGTCGGCGCGATCAATCGCTTCCCGGGCGAAGGCGAGTTCCGTTCGAACCTTGCGCAGGGCGGCCATGCCGAAGCGGCAACGCTGACCGCGCGCGAGGAAGAAATCTGCGCGGCGATGGGCCCCGAGCTCGAACGGCGCGGGCTGGTCTTCGTCGGCATCGACGTAATCGGAGGCAAATGGCTGACCGAGATCAACGTCACCTCGCCCACCGGCATCGTCGCGATCGACAAGTTCAACGGGACCGACAGCGCGGGCCTGATCTGGGATGCCATCGAACGCCGTCACGCGGCGATGTAGGACCGTTGGCGCGGCCGGGCCGTTAGGGCACCTATGCACGAATTTATTCTCCGCGCGATCGAGCAGGGCGGGCTCCTGGGCATTTTCCTGCTCATGGCAGTCGAGAACATCTTCCCGCCGATCCCGTCCGAAGTGATCATGGGGCTGGGCGGGGTCGCGGTATCGCGCGGAACGATGGATTTCTGGCCGCTGATGATCGTCGGCACGGTCGGTTCGACCGCGGGCAATTACGTCTGGTACTGGCTGGGCGACCATTGGGGGCGCACGCGGCTCGAACCCTTCGTCAACCGCTGGGCACGCTGGCTGACGATGGAGTGGCAGGATGTCGAACGCGCGCAGGGGTTCTTCCAGCGGCACGGGCCCTGGGTAGTCTTCGTGTTCCGCTTCACCCCGGTCTTTCGCACGATGATCTCGCTGCCGGCGGGACTGGCGCATATGGGGCTGTGGCGGTTCCTCGGCTTCACCTTTGCCGGGGCCTTCATCTGGAACCTGCTGCTGGTCGAGAGCGGACGGCGGCTGGCGGTATGGCTCGCCGAATCGCAGGAAGTGCTCGGCTGGATCACCCTCGGCCTGCTCGGCTTGACGCTGGTTGGTTATGCATGGCGGGTCGTGACTTGGAAACCGCGCGCCGAACGCTAGTCCTGTTCGCGCGGATGGGCCTTGCGATAGGTATCGAGCAGGGTGGCCGCATCGACCTTGGTATAGATCTGCGTCGATCCCAGGCTGGCATGGCCCAGCAGTTCCTGCAGGCTCCTGAGATCGGCCCCGGCACCCAGCAGATGCGTGGCGAAACTGTGGCGCAGCGCATGCGGCGTGGCGCTATCGGGCAGGCCGAGCGCCTTGCGCGCCCGCGCGGTCGCCTTCTGCAGCACGCCCTGTGACAATGCGCCGCCCTTTGCCCCGCGGAACAGCGGCTCCGATTGGGTGAGCGGCCACGGGCACCGGGCGACATAATCTGCCACCGCCTCGCGAATGATCGGGAGCAACGGGACCACGCGCTGCTTGCCGCCCTTGCCGGTCACGGTCAGCCGTTCGCCCAGCGGCAGGTCGGCGCCGGTCAGCGACAGCGCTTCGGCAATCCGCAGGCCGGCACCATAGAGCAGCAGCAAGACCGCGCGATCGCGCGCGCCGATCCAATCGTCGCTCGCCAGTTCGGCAACCGTATCGGCCAGCCCGACAGCATCGTCGGGCGTCACCGGGCGCGGCAGTCCCTTCGCAATACGCGGACCGCGCAGCCGCGGGGGTTCGGATACCGCGTGGCCAGCCTGCGCGCGGGCAAAGGCGATGAACCCCTTGAGCGCAGACAGTTCGCGCGCGGCGGAGGCATTGGAAAGCCCGTCCGCCCGGCGCGATGCCAGATGCGTTCGCAGCCGCGTTGCCGGCAATCGGGCTACCTCGTCCCATGTCGCCAGATTCATCCGCGTCAGCAGCCGCTGCGCCGCCGTGCCATAGGCCCGTACCGTATGCGGCGAGCGCCGCAGCCCGAGGGCCAGATGGTCGTGCCAGGCCGCGAGCATGTCGGCGCCGGTCATGAGGTTACGAGGTCAGCCTGGACCAGCTCGCCGAGCAGCGCGTCGAGCACCGGCATTCCGCGCGGCGTGACACCGATCCGCGGCCCGTCGGACCACGCCATGCCCAGATCGCGGTAGAGTGCCAGCTTGCGGCCGTCGATCAACGTTTCGGGCTGCGCGCCGAAGCGCTGTGCCAGCTGCGCGAGATCGACGCCTTCGAGCAGACGCAGCCCCATCAGCAGCGCCTCGCTCGCCTGTTCGCTGCGCCCCAGCGGCCGCGCCTCGGCGATCCCGTGCTGCTGCGCTGCAAATGCGCCCAGATAGTTCTCGGGCTTGCGATGCCTCACCGTGGCGGTGTCGCAGCGCCTGCCGTGCGCGCCGGGTCCGATCCCGATATAGTCGAGATAACGCCAATAGGTCAGGTTGTGGCGGCTCTCCTGGCCGGGGCGGGCGTGGTTGCTGGTCTCGTAGGCGGGTAGTCCCGCCGCCTCGGTCATTTCGCGGGTGAGGGCGAAGAGATCGGCTGCCGGGTCGTCTTCCAGCGGTGCGAAGATCCCCTGGCGGACATCGGTGGCAAACCGTGTCGAGGGTTCGATCGTCAGCTGGTAGAGTGACATATGGTCGGTACCGAGCGCAAGCGCGCGGCCCAGCTCGGCGTGCCAATCGGCCTCGGTCTGACCGGGGCGGGCATAGATGAGATCTATCGAAACGCGTTTGAAATGCTGCTGTGCGACTTCCAGCGCCTGCAGTGCTTCGCTTGCGCCATGCAGCCGGCCGAGGAAACGCAACGCCTCATCGTGCAGGCTCTGGACGCCAAGCGACACCCGATTGACCCCGGCCATGGCCAGATTGGCGAAATTGGCAACCTCCACGCTGCTGGGATTGGCTTCAAGTGTGATCTCGACAGCGGGATCGAAACCCCACAACCGATCGGCTTCGGCGATCAGTTCGGCCACCAGGCTGGGCGGCATCAGAGACGGTGTTCCGCCGCCGAAAAAGATGCTTGTCAGCGGTTCTTCAGAATTTGCCTGAACATGCTCATGGCGCATGTCAGCTATGAGCGCGTCTTTCCAGACGGCGGTCTCCGCAGTTTTCCGGACATGGCTGTTGAAGTCACAATAAGGGCATTTTGCGATGCAGAAAGGCCAGTGAATGTAGAGCGCGCGGGCCAATTGTGAGTTTACCCAATCTTAACGATCGTAACCGATTTGCCCGACGCATGAAGAGCGTAGGAAATCGCAGAATGTCGTGGTTCGGTGCTTTGTCCGTGGCGTGTGCCATGGCTTTGGGGCTGGCTGCAAGCGGTTCGTCGACGCCCGCAGCGGCGAATGGCGCCTTCACCCACTCCCGCGCGCTGCACACCGCGACCGATCGGCACCTCGCCGCGCGGATCCTGCGCGCGCACAATGACGAGCGCCATCGCCTGCGTCTCCAGCCGCTCAAGTGGAACGTCCATCTCGAACGCGAGGCGGAGGAATGGGCACAGCATCTCTCGCGTATCGGCCGGCTCCAGCATGCCGATAGCCGCCAGCGCAACCGGACAGGCGAAAACCTCTGGATGGGGACCGCCGGTCACTGGCCGGTCGAGACCATGGTCGACATGTTCATCGCCGAAAAACGGCATTACCGCCACGCCCGCTTCCCCGATATCTCGCACACCGGCAATTGGGCGGATGTCGGGCATTACACGCAGGTGGTCTGGCGCGACACGCAGGAAGTGGGCTGCGCCGTCGCTACCGCCGCGGGCAACGATGTACTGGTCTGCCGCTATTGGCCCGCCGGCAACATCTGGGGTCAGAAGCCCTACTGAGGCTTAGCCGAACTGCTCCGCGACCAGCTTCGCGAATGCATCCGCGCGGTGGCTGATGGCATGTTTGTCCGCGGGGTCTATTTCGGCAAAGGTCTGCTCGCTGCCCTCGGGCACGAACACCGGGTCGTAACCGAAGCCCATCGCGCCGCGCGGCGGCCAGGTTAGGGTCCCCGGCACGGTGCCTTCGTAGACCGCGTGCTCGCCATCGGGCCATGCCAGCGCCAGCACGCAATGGAACGCGCAGGACCGGTCTACATCCGCGCCCTGTTGCTGCAACAGCCCCTCGACCTTGCCCATCGCCATGTACCAGTCGCGGCCCGGATCGCCTTCGAACCACTGCCGCTCGGCCCAGTCGGCGGTATAAACGCCCGGCCGCCCGCCGAGCGCAGCGACCGACAGGCCGCTGTCGTCGGCCAGCGCGACGATGCCCGACGCCTCCGCCGCAGCCCGCGCCTTGAGCAGCGCGTTCTGGACGAAGGTGGAGCCGGTTTCGGCCGGTTCGGGCAGACCCAGCGACCCGGCCGACAGGCATTTCATGCCATGCGGTTCGAGCAGCGCGGAAATCTCTTTCAGCTTGCCGGCGTTATGCGTGGCAATCACGAGCGAGCCCAAACCGAGCCGGCGCGTCATTTGCGCGTGGCCTCGTCCTGCGCCTTGAAGATATGCGCGCAGCCCATCTGCGCCAGCCGCAGCAGGCGGAGGAAGGCTTCCTCGTCATAGGGCGCGCCTTCGGCGGTTGCCTGCGCCTCGGCGATCTTGCCGCCTTCGATCAGCACGAAATTGGCGTCGGCATCGGCATTGCTGTCCTCGGGATAGTCGAGATCGAGCACGGGCGTGCCCTGGTACACCCCGCAGGATATTGCCGCGACCTTGGCGGTGATGGGGTCCTGCGTGATGTCGCCCGACTTGAGCAGCCCGTTGACCGCGAGGCGCAGTGCGACCCACGCGCCCGATATCGACGCCGTGCGCGTGCCGCCGTCAGCCTGGATCACGTCGCAATCGAGCGTGATCTGCCGTTCGCCGAGCTTCTTGTGATCGACCACCGCGCGCAAGCTGCGCCCGATAAGCCGCTGGATTTCCTGCGTCCGGCCGCTCTGCTTGCCCTTGGCCGCCTCGCGCTGGCCGCGCGTATGCGTCGCGCGCGGAAGCATCGAATATTCGCCGGTGACCCAGCCTTCGCCCTTGCCGCGCAGCCACGGCGGGATGCGTTCTTCGACGCTGGCGGTGCACAGCACCCGCGTTTCGCCGAAGCTGATCAGGCAGCTGCCCTCGGCGTGCTTGGTGTAACCGGTTTCGATAGTGATGGCGCGCATTTCGTCGGGCGCCCGGCCGGAAGGTCGCATGGGGTTCTCCATTGCAGTCGAATCTCGCGAGTGCCTGTGGCGCAAGCCCCTTGAGGCCGCAAGGGGAGTGGTTAGATAGGGGGCATGAATTCCCCGCCGCTGAACGATCTGACAGAACGCGCCCGCGAGATATTCCGTCTCGTCGTCGAAGGCTATCTCGACAGCGGCTCGCCGGTCGGATCGAAAGTGCTCGCGGGCGAGGGGCGCGTCAATCTCTCTCCCGCCTCGATCCGCAACGTGCTGGCCGATCTCGAGGCGCGCGGCCTTCTGTCCGCGCCGCATACGAGCGCGGGGCGCATGCCCACCGATACGGGCTTGCGGCTGTTCGTCGACGCGATGATGCAGGTGGCCGAACCGACGCGCGAGGAACGCGACGCGATAGAGCAGCGGCTGGGCGAACCCGGTCCGATCGAACGCGCGCTGGAGGAAACCAGCGCGCTGCTGTCCGACCTCTCGGGGGCAGCGGGCATGGTCATGGTGCCGACGCGCGAGCCGCGCCTGGCGCAGGTCTCGCTCACCGCGCTCGACACGCACCGCGTGCTGGCGGTGCTGGTCGGCGAAGACGGCCAGATCGAAAACCGGATCATCGCGCTGCCCGCCGAAGCGCTCGGCACGTCTCTGGAACAGGCCAGCAACTACCTCACCGCGCGCAGCGCGGGCCGTACGCTTGCCGAAGCGGCCAGCGCGGTGGAGGAGGAGATCGCCAGCGGGAAATCGGCGCTCGACGAAGCCAGCAGCGATCTGGTGCGCCGCGGTCTAGCGACCTGGAGCGAGGATGCCGCGAAACGGCCGGTGATGATCGTGCGCGGGCAGGCCAACCTGCTCGACGAGGCGGCGCTGGGCGATATCGAGCGCGTCCGGTCGCTGCTCGACGATCTGGAAAGCAAGCAGTCGGTCGCCAGCCTGCTCGAACGCGCGCGCCGCGCCGAAGCGATGCGGATATTCATCGGCAGCGAGAACCGCCTGTTCTCGCTTTCGGGATCGTCGGTCATCGCCTCGCCCTATCGCGACCGCGAGGGCAGGGTGGTCGGCGTGCTGGGGGTGATCGGCCCGACGCGGTTGAATTACGCGCGGGTCGTCCCCATGGTTGATTTCACCGCCCGTTCCTTGGGCAAACGCATTGGCTGACAGGGTTTTTACGTGACCGACGAAAACAACAACGAACCGCAGAAAAAGGCGGTCGACGACGAAGTGCTACGCGAAATGGAAGGCGTGCCCGAACATCTGCGTGACGATGCGGATGAAGCGGGCGACGAAACGCCGGTCGAGGATGCGCTCGCCAAGCTCAAGGGCGACCTCGAAACCGCGATGCAGGACGTGCTCTATGCCCGCGCGGAAACGCAGAACGTGCGCCGCCGCATGGAAAAGGACGTCCAGGACGCGCGCAATTACGCGGCGACCAATTTCGCCCGCGACGTGCTGAGCGTGGCGGACAATTTGGCCAGAGCGCTCGACCATGTACCCGATGAATTGCGCGATCACGAGAAGGCCAAGAATTTCATCTCGGGTATCGAGGCGACCCAGCGCGAACTCGAGAAAGTGTTCGCCAGCAATGGCATCACCCGCATCGCGGCCAAGGGCATGCCGCTCGATCCCAACCAGCACCAGGCGATGATGGAAGTGCCGAGCGACGAAGTCGAACCGGGCACCATCGTGCAGGAAATGCAGGCCGGCTACATGATCAAGGACCGCTTGTTGCGCCCGGCCATGGTCGGCGTGGCGAAGAAACCGGACTGATTGCCGGACAAGGGGAAGTGACGATGAGGACTGCGATCTACGGTGCGGCGGTCCTCGTCGCCGCTTCGCTGACAGCGCCGGTGGCAGCGCAGGATACGCCTGCTACGCGGCTTTCGACGCTGGCGGATGCCTTCTACGACTACCGGCTCGAACAATTCGGCCAGATCGAGACTGCCAACGGCAGCATCCGGCGCGGCCCCGCGCTATGGTCGGTCGCACCCGAAGCGCAGCGGGCACGGGCGGCGCAATATGCCGATTACCTCGCCCGGCTCGATGCCATCGACCTGTCCGCCCTCGACGCGACGGAGCGCACCAATGCGCTGGTGCTGCGGACCCTGCTCGAAGCCGAAATCGGTGATGCGCGGTTTGCCGAATGGGAAATGCCCTTCGACAGCGACAGCAATTTCTGGTCCTATCTCGCACCGCGTTCAGGTTTTACCACAGTCGCGGAATATGAGGATTACATCGGCCGGATGCGCGACATCCCGCGCTATTTCGCCGAACACACCGCCAATGCCCGCGCCGGGCTGGCGCGCGGATTCTCGGTACCGCGGGTCACGCTCGAGGGACGCGACGTCTCGATCGCATCCTATGTCGTGGACGATCCCGAGCAAAGCGCGTTCTGGCCCCCCTTCGCCGCTATGCCGCGCAGCATCTCGCCGGCCGATCAAGCGCGCTTGCGCACCGCCGGCCGCGCCGCGATCGAAGAAAGCGTGACGCCCGCCTATGCCGAATGGCTCGCCTTCTTTCGCGAAGAATACCTGCCGCAGACCCGCACCTCTCTGGGCGCGAGCGAGTTTCCCGACGGGGCGGCCTATTACGCGCAGCAGATCCGCCAATACACCACGCTCGACCTGTCCGCCGAGCAGATCCACCGCATCGGGCTCGACGAAGTCGCGCGGATCACCGCCGAAATGGAAAAGGTGAAGGACGAAGCCGGCTTCGCGGGGACGCTGGCCGAATTCGTCACCTTTTTGCGCACCGATCCGCAATTCGTGGCGCGCAGCGGCGACGAGCTGATGGGCGTCTCATCCTATGTCGCCAAGCGCGTCGACGGGAAACTGGCCGATTACTTCGGTTTCCTGCCCCGCCACCGCTTCACGATCCGCCCCGTCGATCCCGCAATCGCCCCCTTCTACACCGCGGGACGCGGCGGGCTCGAGGCGTGCCAGATGAATACCTACGACCTGCCGTCGCGCCCGCTCTATAACATCCCCGCGCTGACGCTGCACGAATGCGCGCCCGGGCACAGTTTCCAGGGCGCGGTCGCGCTCGAACAGGAGGAAGCTCCGCGGTTCCGCCGCCAGACCTATTTCTCCGGTTTCGGCGAGGGCTGGGGGCTCTATGTCGAATATCTCGGCGAGGAGATGGGCATCTACCGCACGCCCTACGAGAAGTTCGGCCGGCTTTCCTATGAGATGTGGCGCGCGGCGCGGTTGGTCATCGATACCGGCATCCACCACTACGGGTGGAGCCGCGAACAGGCGGTCGATTACCTCGCCGATCACACGGCGTTGTCCGAGCGCGAAGTCGGGACCGAGATTGATCGCTATATCAGCTGGCCCGGCCAGGCGCTGGCCTACAAGCTGGGCGAAATGACCATTCGCAGGGTTCGCGCCAAGGCCGAGGAGGAGCTGGGCGAACGCTTCGATATCCGCAAGTTCCACGATGTTGTGCTGGCGCTGGGATCGGTGCCGCTGCCCGCGCTCGAAGCGCGCATCGATGCCTTTATCGCCGATGGCGGGCAAGGACTGCCCGGCGTGACCTACGACTGAGGAACGGCGAGGCCGCTCGTCCGTAGGTGGTCCGACAGGGACGCAAACGGAGAGATACCATGAACACCAAGCTGTTACTCGCACCCGCGCTACTCGCCTCGAGCCTCGGACTGGGCGCCTGCGCGCAGAATTACGCGGTCGAGGGCGCAGCTGCCGGTGCGGCTGCCGGTGCCGGGCTGAGCGCATTGCTGGGCGAAGACCTCGAAACCTACGCGCTAGCCGGCGCCGCGATCGGCGGGGTGATCGGCTATGTCAGCGACAAGGACGACGATTGCGACGGCTATTACGGCGATGGCCGCTATGTCGACGACGACTGCCGCGATGACGATCGCTACGCCCGCTACTGGCGCTGATCGCCTGGCCGGATGAACATCCGACCGAACGAACAAGGGCCGTCCCGCATGGGGCGGCCCTTTTCGCATCGACTGCCCGCAGTTGCTAGCGCTCGGCCCCCGGGAAGCGGACCAGCAGGTCGTATGCTGCGGGATCGGCGATGCCCGCGACCTTGACGCCATTGCGCAGCCAGAAGGCGTGCTTCACGATCTCGGCCTGCTGTTCGATCCCATAGCGATCGAGCGGCCAACCGGGTTTGAGCGCATAGTCATAGCGCGCCCAAGGCATGCGGCGCGTGACCAGGTACCAGTCGCCCATGGTCTGGACCTGCCAGACATGCACCAGTTCATGGATCAACAGCCCCTGGCGCAGCACGTTCGCAGTCGAGAAATCGTCGCAATAGGCATCGCCCCGCGGGTGGAAATGGACGTGACCGCGCGGCGCCATCGTGATCCGGCGGGGCTGGAACGGAAACCATTTCCGCCGCCGGATCGTCACCTTGCCGTAATCGATCGCGTCGCCGAACACGCTCCGCGCGAGCTTAATCTCGCCCCGCGTCAGGCGGCGTTCGCCCCCCGCCGGGCAGGAATGCGCGACAGGCTGGTCGTGGGTTTCCATTCCCAGCGTGTCGCGCAGATCGTTCAGCGTTCGTCACCCGCGGCGCGAATTTCCACCGGGAAGGTCTTCTGCTTGCCGCCGACCACGGTCAGCGTCATTTCGGTGGTGCCGCCGGCCTCGAGTGCGGGATCGACATCGAACACCATCACGTGGAACCCGCCGGGGGCGAAGCTCTCGCTCTCGCCCGCATTGACCAGCACCTGACCGACGCTGTCCATCATCATCTGGCCGTTCATTTCCATCGATCCGTGCAGTTCGGCGCTGCCGGCGCCGTCCACATCGGCGCGGCGGATCGCGTAATTGCGATCGCCGGTGTTCTCGACGTCGAAATAGATCGCGCCCGGGCGGTCCGAAACCGCCGGCAACATCAGCCGCGCATTGCTGACTTCGAGCATGACTTCATCGGCGACGGGGGCGGCGGCCTCGTCGCCGGTATCCGAACAACCTGTCAGCGCAACCGTCGCAAAACCCAGCGCCAGCGGCGCGAAATGCGTGAATTTCATGGATTTGATCCCCTCTTCGTCCTGCGCAAAAACTAGCGCGGCACGTCCCTTGTGCCAAGAACAACCGCACCTATATCGCTCGTGTAACACACCACCGGATAGAGCCGCCAACCGGTTCCGCCAGGATCGGGGAACCCAGCGTGCGGTGTCCAACGACTTGAAACAGATGGGGAAACCATGAGCAAAGTTATCGGTATCGACCTTGGCACCACCAACAGCTGTGTCGCCGTGATGGACGGCGGCAAGCCCAAGGTCGTGGAAAATTCGGAAGGCGCGCGCACCACGCCTTCGATCGTTGCCTTCACCAAGGACAACGAACGTCTGATCGGTCAGCCGGCCAAGCGCCAGGCAGTGACCAATCCGGACAACACGCTGTTCGCGATCAAGCGCCTGATCGGCCGCCGGTTCGACGACCCGCTGACCAAGAAGGACATGGAGCTCGTTCCCTATGACATCGTCAAGGGCAAGAACGGCGATGCCTGGGTCGAAGCCGGCGGCGAAGACTATTCGCCCAGCCAGGTATCGGCCTTCATCCTGCAGAAGATGAAGGAAACCGCCGAGAGCTATCTTGGCGAAACCGTCACGCAGGCAGTGATCACCGTTCCCGCATACTTCAACGACGCGCAGCGCCAGGCGACCAAGGACGCCGGCCAGATCGCCGGTCTCGAAGTGCTGCGCATCATCAACGAGCCGACCGCCGCGGCGCTTGCCTATGGCATGGACAAGGAAGATGGCAAGACCATCGCCGTCTACGACCTTGGCGGCGGCACCTTCGACGTCTCCGTGCTCGAAATCGGTGACGGCGTGTTCGAAGTGAAGTCGACCAATGGCGACACTTTCCTGGGCGGCGAAGACTTCGACAGCGCCATCGTCGAATATCTCGCAGACGAGTTCAAGAAGAAGGAGAACATGGATCTCCGGACCGACAAGCTCGCGCTGCAGCGCCTCAAGGAAGCCGCCGAAAAGGCCAAGATCGAACTGTCGAGCTCGGCTTCGACCGAAGTCAACCTGCCCTTCATCACTGCCCGCATGGAAGGCGGCAGCTCGACCCCGCTGCATCTGGTCGAAACGATCAGCCGTTCGAAGCTCGAACAGCTCGTCGGCGACCTGATCAAGCGCACGCTCGAGCCGTGCAAGAAGGCACTGGCCGACGCCGGCGTGTCGAAGAACGAGATCGACGAGGTTATCCTGGTCGGCGGCATGACCCGCATGCCCAAGGTGCGCGAAGTGGTCGAAGAGTTCTTCGGTTCCAAGCCGCACACCGGCGTGAACCCCGATGAAGTCGTCGCCATGGGCGCAGCGATCCAGGCCGGCGTCCTCCAGGGCGACGTCAAGGACGTGCTGCTGCTCGACGTGACTCCGCTGTCGCTGGGGATCGAGACGCTGGGCGGCATCATGACCAAGATGATCGACCGCAACACGACGATCCCGACCAAGAAGACGCAGACCTACTCGACCGCCGAGGACAACCAGAACGCGGTGACGATCCGTGTTTTCCAGGGCGAGCGCGAAATGGCGCAGGACAACAAGATGCTCGGCCAGTTCGACCTGGTCGGCATTCCCGCTGCCCCGCGCGGCGTGCCGCAGATCGAGGTCACTTTCGACATCGACGCCAATGGCATTGTCAACGTGTCTGCGAAGGACAAGGGCACCGGCAAGGAGCAGCAGATCCGTATCCAGGCTTCGGGCGGTCTGTCCGATGACGACATCGAGAAGATGGTCCAGGATGCAGAGAAGTTCGCCGACGAGGACAAGAAGCGCCGCGAAGGCGCCGAGGCCCGCAACCAGGCCGACAGCCTCGTCCATGCGACCGAGAAGCAGCTCGAAGAGCATGGCGACAAGATCGACGCTTCGCTGAAGAGCGAAGTCGAGGAGAAGGTCGCCGCGCTCAAGACCGCGCTCGAGGGCGATGATCCCGCCGACATCAACGCCAAGGCCGAAGACCTGTCGCAGAGCGCGATGAAGATGGGCCAGTCGATCTACGAGCAGGAACAGGCGAATGCCGCGTCCGCAGCTCCGGAAGGCGAAGCCGCGAGCGACGGCGGCGCGGAGGAAGAGGTGGTCGACGCCGAATTCTCCGAAGTCGACGAAGACGCGAAGAACTGATCGAACGATGAGAAACCAGTCGCCACCGGTGCCCCAGCGCACCGGTGGCGATTAGTTATTGGAAAGCCATGTCGACAACCGAAACCGACCTGTACGAATTGCTCGGCGTCAGCCGCGATGCCGATGGGGCGACGATCAAGTCCGCCTATCGCAAGCTGGCAATGAAACACCACCCCGACCGCAATCCCGGTTGCACCGAGAGCGAGGGCAAGTTCAAGGCGGTCAGCGCTGCCTATGAAGTGCTCAAGGATCCGCAGAAACGGGCGGCCTACGACCGTTTCGGGCATGCCGCGTTCCAGCAGGGTGGTCCCGGCGGTGGCGGTCATCCGGGCGCCGATTTCGGCGATATCGGCGATATCTTCGAAACCATCTTCGGCAGCGCATTCGGCGGGGGTGGCCGCACGAGGGCGCGCCGCGGCGCCGACCTGCGCTACGATCTGCAGATCGATCTCGAGGATGCTTTCAGCGGCAAGTCGACCGAGATCGAGATTGAGGTCTCCGAAAACTGCGAGACCTGCCATGGATCGGGCGCGACGCCGGGGACCCGCGCGCGCACCTGCAACCTGTGCCACGGCCAGGGACAGGTCCGTGCCAAGCAGGGTTTCTTCGTCGTCGAACGCCCGTGCCCCAACTGCCACGGCAGTGGCGAAGTCATTTCCTCGCCCTGCCGCGACTGCCGCGGCGAAGGCCGCGTCGACAAGGCGCAGGCGCTGGAGGTGGAAATCCCGCCGGGCGTCGATACCGGTACGCGTATCCGCCTTTCGGGCAAGGGCGAAGCCGGCCCGCGCGGCGCACCTCCGGGCGATCTCTACATTTTCCTGCACGTCAAACCGCATGCGATCTTCGAACGTGAAGGCACCACGCTGGCCACGCGCGTCCCGATCAGCTTCACCAAGGCTGCCCTGGGCGGATCGATCACCATTCCCAATATCGACGGCGAGGAAGTCACGCTCGAAATCCCGGCGGGCATCCAGTCGGGCAAGCAGCTCCGCCAGCGCGGTGCGGGCATGCCCGTGCTGCAGGGCCGCGGACGCGGCGATTTGGTGATCGAGATCGCGGTCGAGACACCGACGCGGATCAGCAAGGAACAGCGCGCGCTGCTCGAACAGTTCCGCGAGCTCGAAACCGGTGACGAATGTCCCGAGAGCCGCGGTTTCTTCGACAAGCTCAAGGGCGCGCTGGGCGGGTGATTGCCAAGCACGGCAGGGCCCGCGATAAGCGCGCCATGCTGCCTGCGCTGACGATCATCGACGATTTCCTGTCCGATCCCTGGGCCGCGCGCCGCGCGGCGCTGGCGCTCGATTATGCGCCGCCGGGGACGGGCGGGAATTACCCCGGGCGCGATACCACCGGGGCCTTGCCGGTGGACGCGATCGACGCGTCGGTTTCGCGGCAACTCGGCGTGGAACTCGTCGGTGCGCCGGGCACCGAACATGGCCATTGCCGTATGACGCTGAAAGCCGACAGGGGACGCAGCGGCGTCCATGTCGATCCGGCGTTCTACTCGGGCATTCTCTATCTCTCGCGGCCGGAAGACTGTCTCAAGCCCGGCGCGGGCGGCACCGATTTCTTCCGCCACAAGCGCACCGGCCTCGAACGCGTCCCCGCCAATGGCGCCGAACTCGCCGCGACCGGCTATGATACGGTGGACGATCTCGTCGTCGACGTGGTCAACAAGGACACCACCCATCCGGCCAAGTGGGAACGCGTGATGCGCGTGCCCATGCGCTTCAATCGGCTCGTCCTTTTTTCGCCGTGGCAGTTCCACACCGCCGCGCCGGGTTTCGGCACCGATCCCGAAAGCGCGCGACTCGTCATGCTGCTCTTCTTTGCGCGTGCGGGACGCTAGGGCATCCGTGCGACGATTTCGGCGCGGATCTCGTCGATCAGCCGCAGCGCACAGCGCCCCGTGCGTTGCTCCTCGTCCAGGATCGCGTGAAACGCCTCACGCTTGAAATGCGCGCACGTCTCGGGCGCAAACGGTTTGTCCAGCGTCGAACAGACAAGATCGATCATCCGTTCGCACCCGTGCAGCCGGCCCCACAGGTAATCGTTCTCGCGATAGGCGCGGCTGAAGAACGCACCGAAATTGTAGAACTCGATCCCGCGCAGCGTCGCGGCGGTGCCGCCCTCGCGAATGCTGCGGGCATCGTCGGGGCTGATCCGGTCGACCTTCACCGGGTCGAACTCGGTCAAACCTTCGTTTCGCAACAGGGGCAGGGTAGCGACGTCGTAATAGGGAAAACCGAGATAGGTCAGCAGCATCCGGCGGCGCAGGTTCTTGGGCATGACCTCAAGCGCTTCGGCCAGCATTTCCTCGGCGCGGTCATCGAGCTCGGGCAGCAGGCGCTGGGCTTCGATCAGGTCGAGCAGCGTGCCCGGATCCTGCAGGACGCGCTCTGCCAGATCGCCGAAGCGGCTGCCCAGCGCGGCCGTGCCTTCCTTCTCGAAATAGAGCGACAGGATGCGGTACACCGCGTCGCGGGCCTGCTCCAGCGCGTCGTCGGGAATTTCGGGATCGGCCTCCCAGTCGCGAGCCAGACGGCGCGCCAGCAATCGCAGACGGCGGATGCGAAAGCCGATGTCGTGTTCGCGGAAGAAGGCGATCGCTTCGGCCGACGCCCCGCCCGAAGGCGATGCCAGCGTTTCCAGCCCGCGGCGGATCAGTTCTTCACGCAGCACCGCTTCGATCGGCGCGGGATCATCGATTGCCAGCTTGGGCGCTGCATCCAGGACCAGCCGCGCGAGCCGTCCGACGATACCGGTGAACTTCGCCTGCGCATAGGCGTGAAAGGCATAACCCGCGCGTTCGGCGGCGGATTGCTGCGCCTTCTGGCGCCAGCTCTTGAGCCGGGCCGGGGTGGGCCGGTCGAAGAACAGCGTGCGGCCGAACAGCTTTTCCACTGCGCCATCGACCTCGGGGCGCAGCGCGGCGACGATGCGGCCCAGCCGTTCGGCCTCGCGGCTCTGTTCCTCGAGCTGTTCGAGATTGTCGCGGATCGGCTGTTCGCGCGGCAGCGTCGAAAGCGAACCGAAGATCGCCGAGAAGAAGCCGACTGGTTCGCTCTTGCCGTCGGCTCGTTCGCCGAACCGGTCGGGCCGCGGGTCGACATAGACGAAGCGCCGGTCCACCTCGCGCTGCGCGGGGCGCCCCTGCAGGGCCGAGATCGCGCCTGCAAAGGGCTTGTTGACCAGCACCGACCCATCGATAAGCGACACGTTATCAAGCGTTTCCCGCGCAACATGGACAGGCATGACGCGCTTGAGGAAAGCCTCCCTTTCGGGCCAGTTCCGTTCGGTCAGGTCGGACAGCCGGTCGATTTCCTCGACCCGCAGCGGAGGGAACGCGCCCGGGAAACTGGCGGTCGCGCGCGCCGCGAAGACGAGTTCGAGTGGGTTCGCGAGATCGGTTCCGCCGGCAAGCGGCGTGCGCGCGCGAAATGCGATCGGCATGCGGTGTTCGGTATCCTCGACCACCGGCGGGCTGTGGAGCCGCAGCAATTCCTGGTACCCGTGGAAATCGGTGGCAGTGACATACAGGTCGAGCGGATGGCCCGGCGGCAGCAGCGGTTCGTCGATCGGGCCCTCGGCCATGGCCGAAAACGCGCGTTCGAGCAGGCGCGAGAAACCGAGGCCGGAAAAGGGTGGCTCGAACCAGCGCCCCCGGATGAGGTGCGATACCTTGCGCTCCACCTCGGCTCGGGTTTCGGGCGCGACTGCATCGGTGATGTCGCTGCCCGGACGACTAAGCAGCCAGTTGGCGAAGGGCTGCGCCCACATCTTCGAAAAGCGCCATTTCAGGCGCGCGGCGGGATCGACCAGTTCGTCGACATCGGCGACCCCGAGCCACAGGTCGGTCAGGGGTTCGAGCGACTGGCCCGAATGGACCGCCTGCGCGAGGAACACCGCGTTGATCCCGCCCGCGCTGGCCCCGCTCATGATATCGGGCAGGATGCGCAGCCGCAGGCCGTGTTCGTCCTCGATCCGTTCGATCAGCTGGCGGTAGACCGCCTCAACCCCTTGCAACGGACCGCTTGCGGCGTGGAACGCGCGACTGGCGCGGGCCAGCTGCCACAGCTCGCGCGTGACCCCATGCATGTAGATCGCCAGGCTGACGCCGCCATAGCAGACCAGCGCTATCCGCAATTCCTTTTGCCGCATCGCCCGGTCATGGCGGGATAAATCGGCAAAGGCAATTGCGTTCGTGAAATGTTCCGTTTAGCGATCGGGCATGGCCAAACCGAAGAAACGCTATGTCTGCCAGGCATGTGGCGGCGTGTCGCATCGCTGGCAGGGGCAGTGCCCCGACTGCGCCGAATGGAACACGCTGGCGGAAGATGCGCCGGCGACCGTGTTCTCGATGAAACACGATCTGTCGAGCGGGGGGCGCGCGGTCGAATTCGTCGAACTCGACAAGCCCGGCGCCTTGCCGCAGCGCCAGCCCACCGGTCTAGCGGAATTCGATCGTGCGCTGGGCGGCGGGCTGGTGCCCGGTTCGGCGATCCTCTTGGGCGGGGACCCGGGTATCGGCAAGTCGACGCTGCTGCTTCAGGCCGCGGCCAGGATCGCGCGCGAAGGGCGCGGCGTGGTCTATGTCAGCGGCGAGGAGGCCAGCGGGCAGGTGCGCATGCGCGCCGCGCGGCTCGGATTGTCCGATGCACCGGTCAAACTCGCTGCGGCCACCGGCGTGCGCGATATCCTTACCTCGCTCGGATCGATGGATGCGCCGGGCCTGCTGGTGATCGATTCGATCCAGACCATGCATTCGGACACGATCGAAGGCGCGCCCGGTACGGTCAGCCAGGTGCGCGGCTGCGCCTTCGAGCTGATCCGCTACGCCAAGGAAAACGGCGTTGCGCTGGTACTGGTGGGGCACGTCACCAAGGATGGCAGCATCGCCGGGCCGCGCGTGCTCGAACACATGGTCGATGTGGTGATGAGCTTCGAGGGCGAGCGCAGCCACCAGTACCGCATCCTGCGCGCGCTCAAGAACCGCTTCGGCGCGGTCGACGAGATCGGCGTGTTCGCAATGGCGGGGGAGGGGCTGGAAGAAGTCGACAACCCCTCGATGTTGTTCCTTTCGGGCCGGGACGAGCCGATGGCGGGCAGTGCGGTGTTCCCCGCGATCGAAGGGACCCGGCCGGTGCTGGTCGAGATCCAGGCTTTGATCGTCCGCCTGCAGTCGGGCGCGACGCCGCGCCGCGCAGTCGTGGGGTGGGACAATGGCCGGCTGGCGATGCTGCTGGCCGTGCTCGAATCGCGCTGCGGCCTCAACTTTTCCGCGGCCGAGGTCTATCTCAACGTGGCCGGTGGCTACCGGTTGTCGGACCCGGCTGCCGACCTTGCGGTGGCCGCGGCGCTGGTCAGCGCGATGGCGGACAAGCCGCTCCCGCCACGCAGCGTATGGCTCGGTGAAGTCTCGCTCGCCGGAGAGATCCGCCCGGTGGCGCATGGCGGGCTGCGGCTGCGCGAAGCCGCCAAACTCGGCTTCGATCGCGGTTTCGGCCCGGTTGACGTCAAGGGCGCGGGCAGCGCGCTGGCCTATGACGGCTTGGGACAATTGGCCAATCTCGTTGACCGCATAATCGGGAATTCATAAGTCCGGCCGCATGGGCAGGTCATGACAGGTTTCGATTACATCGTTTTGCTGATCGTGGGCATTGCCGCGGCGGGCGGTTTCATGCGGGGATTCCTGCAGGAAGTCCTGTCGCTGGCGGCGTGGGTCCTCGCCGCATTCGCGATCCGCGCGCTGCATACGCCGCTGACGCTGGCGCTGCAGGACTACATCGGCACCGACATCACCACCGCGCTGCTGGCGTTCACACTGCTGCTGCTGATCCCCTATGCCGCGATGAAGGTGATCGCCAACAATGTCGGCGCGGTGTCGCGCTCGTCTATGCTCGGGCCGGTGGACCGGGTGCTCGGCTTCGGTTTCGGCGCGCTCAAGGGCATGCTGATTGTCGTCATCGCCTTTTCGCTGCTGGTGGTCGGCTACGACACGGTGTGGAGCTACAAGGGCCGCCCGAACTGGATCACCACCGCGCGCAGCTATGAACTGGTGGACGCCAGTTCGCGCTCGCTGGTCGAAGTGCTGGCCGAACGGCGCGCCCGGCTGCGCGAACAGGCCGCCGACGGCGCCTGATGGCGGCCCCGCGCGCGCCGGCGCTGTATTCTCCCGCACTGCTCGCCATGGCGGTCGAACTGGCGGACTATCCCTTCGATGCGCAGGCGATCGCGGTGGGCGAGGCGCGGTCGCGCAGTTGCGGCAGCGTGATTTCGCTGTCGGCGGTACATACCGGCCGGCTCGAGCGGATCGGCCTGAAGGTGAGCGCCTGCGCAGTTGGGCAGGCCTCGGCGGCCATTTTCGCGCGCGAAGCGGGCGGCATGGACGCGGCCGCGGTGTCACGCACGCTGGGTTCCCTCGGCGAATGGCTCGAAGGCGATGCCGCCGCGCCCGCGCTCGAACGGATCGACATGCTCGAACCCGCGCGCGCCTACCGCGCCCGCCACGGGGCCATTCTCCTGCCGTGGAAGGCCGCGCTCGACGCGCTTTCCAAGGGTGGGGGTGCAGGCTAGACCGATCGAACGAAAACCACACTCGCGATGCAGGGGGAGCGCGACATGGCCACAGGTGCCGTCACACCGCAAAGGGAACCGACCGAGAAAGAAATACGCCTCGTCATTGCGGCAAGCAGCGCGGGGACTATCTTCGAATGGTACGATTTCTTCATCTACGGCACCCTCGCCGGGCTGATCGGCGCGGCCTTCTTCCCGAGCGATAACGAGACACTCGAGATCCTGCTGGTATGGGCCGGTTTCGCAGTCGGCTTCGGCTTCCGTCCGCTGGGCGCGATCCTGTTCGGCTTCCTCGGCGACCGGCTGGGGCGCAAATACACCTTCCTCGTGACGGTCACGCTGATGGGCATCGCCACCGCCGGCGTGGGCCTCATCCCCAGCGCGGCCAGCATCGGCATCGCCGCGCCGCTGATCGTGATCTGCCTGCGCATCCTCCAGGGTCTTGCGCTCGGCGGCGAATATGGCGGCGCGGCGATCTATGTCGCCGAACACGCGCCGCCCGAGAAACGCGGCTTCTACACCAGCTTCATCCAGGCCAGCGTGGTCGGCGGCTTCGTGCTGTCGATCCTGGTAGTGATCGCCTGCCGAGCGTTCATCCCCGCACAGGACTTCGCCGAATGGGGCTGGCGGATCCCGTTCCTGCTGTCGATCGTGCTGCTGTTCATCTCGCTGTGGATGCGGCTCAAGCTGTCGGAAAGCCCCGTCTTCCAGGCGATGAAGGCCGCTGGCGAAACCAGCGCCAATCCGTTCAAGGAAAGCCTGACCTATCCCGGCAACCCCAAGCGTATCTTCGTGGCGCTGTTCGGCATCACCGGGGTGCTCACCACAATCTGGTACACCGCTTTCTTCTCCGGCCTGTCCTTCCTGCGCGGCCCGATGCGGGTCGACGAGAACGTGGTCGAATGGATGCTGCTGATCGCGGGTACGCTGTCGATGGGCTTCTATATCATCGTCGGCAAATGGTCCGACCGCGTCGGGCGCAAGAAACCGATCATCATCGGCGCGCTGGCCTCGCTGGCGCTGCTCTTCCCCGTGTTCTGGGGGATCGGCGCGCTCGCCAACCCGGGCTTGCAGGACAGCGCGCGCGCGGCCCCCGTCACGGTCAGCGGCCCGGCCTGCGAATACGATCCCTTCGCCGAAGTGCAGGCCAGCCCCTGCGGCCGCGCGCTGCAGGACCTGACCGCGCTGGGCGTGCCCTATACGGTGACCGAGGAGCCGCAGCCGGAACTGGCCATCGGCACACAGAGCTACAGCTACGAAGGGCTGCCTTCCGACACCCGCCGCGCGATCGTCCAGAGCTGGCTCGAGAGCAATGGCTATTCGTTCGAACGGCAGGTCCCGCCACTGGCGAGCATCATCGGCATCATTGCGCTGCTGCTGGTGCTGGGCATGCTGTCGGCGCTGACCTACGGTTCGGTTGCGGCGCTCCTGTCCGAGATGTTCCCCGCGCGCATCCGCTACAGCTCGATGTCGATCCCCTACCATATCGGCGCGGGCTACCTGGGCGGTTTCCTGCCGCTGATCGCGGGCTATATCGTGGCCATGACGGGCAATGCCTATGCCGGGCTGTGGTACACGATCGTGGTGGTCGGTTTCGGCGTGATCGTTGCCTGGTGGGGATTGCCCGGTGGTCCGCCGCGCGATTTCGAAGACAGCGTGCAGGACCCGCCGGTCTCGCCCGTGCTGCCATGAGCCTGCTATGACCCGCCCTCCGCCGCCGAGCCTGCGGCTGCATATCGACAGCGACGCGCTGGCGCAGAACTGGCGCACGCTCGACGCCATGTCGGGCGCGGCGCGGGCGGGCGCGGCGGTCAAGGCGGATTGCTACGGCCTCGGGGTCGATCGCTGCCTGCCCGTGCTGCACGAAGCGGGCTGCCGCGATTTCTTCGTCGCGCACTGGAGCGAGGTGCCCGGCGTCATCGCGCATGTCCCGGCACAGCGCCTGTCAGTCCTGCATGGGCCGCTTGGTGCCGACGATGTCCGGTTCGCGCGCGAGACCGGCGTTCGCCCGGTGATCGACAGCCTGCGGCAGGCGCGGCTGTGGTCCGAAGCCGGGGGCGGCGCCTGCGACCTGATGGTCGATACCGGGATCAACCGGCTGGGCGTTGCGCCCGCGGAACTGGCCGATCCGTCGATCCAGGCGCTGGAGGTGCGCGTGCTGATGAGCCACCTCGCCTGCGCCGACGAGGACGCGGCAATGAACGCGCGCCAGCTCGCCGCTTTCCGCGACTGCATCCCCGCCGTGGCTCACGACGAGACCAGCCTGGCCAACAGCGCGGGCGTGGCGCTGGGCAGCGACTACGCCTTCGATCTCACGCGCCCGGGGCTCGCGCTTTACGGCGGCATCCCGCGGCCCGAACTGGAAGACCGGATCGCGCAGGTCGCTTATCCGCAGGCGGCGCTGATCCAGGTGCGCGATATAGCGGCGGGCTCCAGCGTGGGTTACAACGCCACCTTCACTGCGGGCGAGGCCATGCGCATCGGCGTCGTCTCGCTCGGCTATGCCGACGGCATTTTGCGCAGCTGGGGCGGGGCGCATTTCACCCATGGCGAACGCCGTCTGCCGATCCTCGGCAAGGTATCGATGGACATGATCGTGCTCGACCTGTCGGCGGCCCCCGAGCTGGCCGAGGGGGACTGGCTCGACCTGCCCTACCGGCTTCCTGATGCTGCGCAGCAAACCACTCTATCGCAATATGAATTGCTGACCGTACTGGGCAATCGCTTCAGTTGACCTTTACGTCATGTTGCACTGCACTTTTCGCGCATGCTAATCCTCTTGCATTGCACAAATGGGGAGCATGAAAGAATGGCCAAGCGGAGCGCCGAGGGCGAACCCATCATTATCAAGAAATACGCCAACCGGCGCCTCTACAACACCGACACCAGCAGCTACATCACGCTCGACGACCTCGCCAAGATGGTCCGCGAGAACGTCGATTTCCACGTGCTGGATGCGAAGTCGGGCGACGATATCACGCACACCATCCTGACGCAGATCATCGTCGAGGAAGAAAGCCATGGTTCGCACATGCTCCCGGTCAGCTTCCTGCGCGATCTGATCCGCATGTATGGCAATTCGATGCAGGCCATGATGCCGAGTTATCTCGAAGCCAGCATGACCAATCTGCAGAAGAACCGCGAACAGATCCAGGAAGCGTTCGCCAAGGGACTTGAAACCAATCCGTTGGCGCAGATGGCCGAAGCCAATTTCAAGATGATGCAGAACGCCGCCGAAGCGTTCATTCCCGGCTCGCGCAAGGCGCCCGCGCCCAGGCAGGCACCCGCGAGCGAGCAAGCGGACGAGCTGGCCGAAATGCGCGCGCAAATGGCCGCAATGCAGGAGAAGCTCGACAAAATGGGCAAATAGCAGGGGGCTTGCCCCGCCTGCAGCCATTTTCCTGCGCCGCGCGCTTGTCGAAGGGCGCATCTTCCCATTATGGGCGCGCCAGATGAATGACGGTTCTTCGTCTGCCCGCACCCGACGGTGGGGCCGGAACGAGGCGCCATTAGCCAAGGCCCCCACGATCATGCCCAATATCCGCCATGCCTTGAACACGCGCCGCGACGATGATTTCGCCGCCTGGTACCAGGATGTCATCAGTTCCGCCGAAATGGCCGAGGAATCGGGCGTGCGCGGCTGCATGGTGATCCGCCCGTGGGGCTTCGGCATCTGGGAGCGCATGCAGCGCCTGCTCGATGACCGGATCAAGGCGACGGGCCATGAAAACGCCTATTTCCCGATCTTCATCCCGTTGTCGAACTTCGAGCGCGAGGCTGAGCATGTCGAAGGCTTCGCCAAGGAAATGGCAGTGGTCACGCATCACCGGCTGATCGCGGGCAAGGATGGCGGGCTGATCCCAGACCCCGAAGCCAAGCTGGAAGAACCGCTGGTCGTGCGCCCGACCTCGGAAACGATCATCGGCGATGCCATGGCGCGCTGGATCCAGAGCTGGCGCGACCTGCCGCTGAAGCTCAACCAATGGGCCAATGTCGTGCGCTGGGAAATGCGCACGCGCATGTTCCTGCGGACCAGCGAATTCCTGTGGCAGGAAGGCCATACCGCGCATGCCGACGAGGCGGAGGCGAAAGAGCACACGCTGACCATGCTCGAGGTTTACCGGGCCTTTGCCGACGAGGACCTCGCGCTGGCGGTGGTGCCCGGTGAAAAGCCCGAGAACGAGCGTTTCCCGGGCGCGGTCGAGACCTGGTCGATCGAGGCGATGATGCAGGACGGCAAGGCGCTGCAGGCGGGCACCAGCCATTATCTCGGCACCAATTTCGCGCAGGCCTCGGGGATCAAGTACCAGAACCGCGAGGGCGGCGAGAGCCTCGCGCATACCACCAGCTGGGGCGTTTCGACGCGCATGGTCGGCGGCGTCATCATGACGCATGGCGACGACGACGGCCTGCGCCTGCCGCCCAAGATCGCGCCGCAGCAGGTCGTCATCCTGCCTATGCTACGCGACAAGCCCGAAGACCAGGCGCTGATCGACTATTGCGAGGTCCTGCGCGCCACGCTGGCCGGCCAGAGCGTGCTGGGCGAACCGCTCCGCGTGCTGCTCGACACGCGTCCGGGCAAGGCGGCGCAGAAGCGCTGGGACTATGTCCGCAAGGGCGCGCCGGTGATCGTCGAGGTCGGCGGACGCGACATGGACAATGGCGTCGTCAGCTTGCTGCGCCGCGACCGCTTGTGGGATGCCGAAACCGGCAAGCCCGCCTTCGAGAACCCGACGCGTGAAGCTGCAGGGGAGGCCATTCCCGCGATCCTCGCCGACATGCAGGCAGCGCTGCTAGCCCAGGCTGCCGAGCGCCGCGATGCGAACATCACTCGCGGGGTCACCGATTTCGCCGAGGTGGAAAAGCACTTCTCCGGCTCGCGCTATCCCGGCTGGGTGGAAGTGCAATGGTCGAAGCCGACCGGCGCGGCGCTGGAAAAGGTCGTCGAGCGGCTGAAGGACCACAAGCTCACCATCCGCAACGTACCAATGGACGCTGCACCGGTCGACGGCGCGTGCATCTTCACCGGCGAGCCCGCGGTCGAGCGCGTGCTGCTGGCCAAGGCCTATTAGTCAGACCGTGACACCGGGCCTCGCCATCCCCATATGGCGCGCATGACAAAACAGAACACGAACCGGCGGCGTCAGGGGATGCCGTCGAAAGAACAGATACTCGAATTCATCCAGACCTCCGACACGCCGGCGGGAAAGCGCGAAATCGCCAAGGCCTTCGGCCTTAAGGGTCAGGAAAAGATCACGCTGAAGAAGCGTCTCAAGGACATGGCCGAGGAAGGCCTCATCGACGGCAAGCGCACGGCCTATCACCGCATGGGCGGCGTGCCCAAGGTGACCGTGCTCAAGATCGTCGCGATCGAGGATGGCGAGGCGATTGCCGAGCCCGAGAACTGGGCGCCCGACAGCAAGGAAAAACCGCCGCGGCTGCTGGTGAAGGAAAGCAAGAAGCTTTCCGCGGTCAAGCGCGGCGACCGGATCCTTGCGCGCAACGAGGAAACCGCGCGCGGCTGGGTCGCGCATCCGATGAAGAAGCTTCCCGCGCGGACCGAAGGGCTGATGGGCGTCGTCGAATTCGATGGCGCGGGCAAGCCCTGGCTCGCCCCGGTCGACAAGCGCGTCCGCGACAGCGCGCCGATCGGCGACCTGGGCGAAGCGCAGGAAGGCGAGCTGGTGCTGGCCGAACGCATGGGCAAATCCGCCCGCGCGAAGGTCAAGGTGGTCGAGGTGGTCGGCGACCCGCTGGCGCCCAAGGCGTTCAGCCTGATTGCCATCGCCAAGCACGGCATTCCGCATGTTTTCCCGCAGGAGACCATTGCGGAGGCCGAGCGCGCGGTCGACTTGCCGTTGTCGAGCGATCACCGCGAAGATTTGCGCGACGTGCCGATCGTCGCGATCGATCCCGCCGATGCGCGCGACCATGACGATGCCATCTGGGCCGAGCCCGACGGGAAGGGCGGTTACCGCGCGATCATCGCCATCGCCGATGTCAGCTATTACGTCCGCCCCGGCGGCGAGTTGGACCGCGAGGCGCGCAAGCGCGGCAATTCGGTCTATTTCCCCGACCGCGTCGTGCCGATGCTTCCCGAAGTGCTCAGCGCCGATGTCTGCAGCCTCAAGCAGGATGTCGACCGCGCCGCGATGGCCTGCCACATAAGCATCGACAAGCACGGCAAGGTCACCGAATGGCGCTTCACCCGCGCCATCGTGCGGCTGGCCAAGAACATCGCTTACGAGGACGCGCAGGCCGCAATCGATGCGGGCGATGCTCCCGAGTACCTCAAGAACCTGTGGGGCGCGTGGAAGCTGCTGTTCAAGGCGCGGCAGGCACGCGACCCGCTCGATCTCGAACTGCCCGAACGGCAGGTCCGCCTCAATGACGAGGGCGTGATCGAGGAAATCGCGATCCGCGAACGGCTCGATGCGCACCGCGTGGTCGAGGATTTCATGATCGCTGCCAATGTCGCGGCGGCCAAGGCGCTCGAGGCCAAGGCCGCGCCGGTGGTCTACCGCGTCCACGAGCAGCCAAGCCGCGAGAAGCTGCTCGCCTTCCGCGAATATCTCGCCACGCAGGGCAAGAAGTTCGCGCTGGGGCAGGTGATCACGCCGGGCCTGTTCAACCGCATGCTCAAGGACATTTCCGAGCCGGCCGAAAAGGCGCTGATCATGGAAGCGGTGCTGCGCAGCCAGACGCAGGCCTTCTACGGGCCGCAGAACGCGGGCCACTTCGGCCTGTCGCTCGGCAGCTATGCGCATTTCACCTCGCCGATCCGGCGCTATGCCGATCTGCTGGTGCACCGGGCGCTGGTCGATGCCTACAAGCTCGAACAGCCCAAACCCAAGGTCGACCTGCCCGAAAGCTCGGGCCTGTCCGATCGCGACAAGACCGCGCTGCACCAGATCACCGACGCGATCAGCCAGACCGAACGCCGCGCGATGGAGGCCGAACGCGACACGATCGACCGCTATGTCGCGGCCTGGCTGTCGGGCCGGGTGGGCGAGACCTTCGATACGCGCATCACCGGGGTGCAGGGCTTCGGCTTCTTCGCCACGATCGAGAGGCTCGGCGGCGACGGGCTGGTCCCGGTCAGCACGCTGGGGCGCGAATATTTCAGCTATGACGAAGGCGCGCGCAAGCTGGTCGGCGAACGCAGCGGCACCGAATATGCCGTGGGCGACCGGCTCAAGCTCAAGCTTGCCGAAGCCAATGCGCTGACCGGCGCGCTCAAGTTCGAAGTGCCCGACAGCGACGGGACGGGGGTCGAACCACGCGGCAACCGCGCCCCGGAAAAGAAGCGGACCCACCAGAACAAGCGCCCCAAGAAGGCGCAGGGTGCCCCGCGCCAGTCGCATCCCGCGAGCAAGCGCGGACGCCCGGGCAACATCCGCCACCAGGGGCGCAAGAAGAAGTGACGGAACGGGCCGGGGGGCGGCTCATTGGGTTGGTAAAGGAGCCTTCATGACCCAGCTTATCCCCGGCCAAACCGTCCCTGATCTCGACCTGCCGCTCACCATCGATGCGCGTTTCGAACTGTCGAAGCAGCAGCCCGAAGCGTTCACCATGCTGGTGTTCTATCGCGGCAAGCATTGTCCGATCTGCAAGAAGTACCTTACCGAGCTGAGCGGCAAGCTCGACCAGTTCACCGATAAGGGCATCAACGTCTTCGCGGTGTCGATGGACAGCCCCGAGCGCGCCGCGGTCAGCCATGAGGAATGGGACACGGGCGACGTCCCGCTGGCGCATTCGCTGAGCGAGGACAAGGCGCGCGAATGGGGCCTCTACATTAGTGAAAAGCGTGACGGCAGCGAGGAACCCGACATGTTCTCCGAGCCGGGGCTGTTCCTGGTCAAGCCCGATGGCACGCTGCATTTCGCCGTGGTCCAGAACGCGCCATTCACGCGGCCCGATCTCGATGACCTGCTCAGCGGTATCAGCTTCACGCTGGACAAGGATTATCCGACGCGCGGCACCCTGACCTGAGCGTCAGGCAAGCGCGTCGATCTCGTCGCGGCTGAGCCCGCCGGGGACGAGATAGAGCGGGCAGGGCAATTGCCCTGCATGCGCCGCGAAATGCGTCACCAGCGGGCCCGACCCGCCTTCCGAGCTGGTCGCCAGCACCAGCGCGGCAATGCTGGCATGTTCGTCGATATATTTGCGCACGACATCCGCCGCCGGGCCGGGGCGCACCGCAATGGTGGGCATCTTCCCCATTTCGCCGAAGATGTTGCCGGCAGCCGAATTGGCCATCACCTCGGCGCGTTCGCGCGCTTCCTGTTCGATCGTGGCCTGCACCCCGCCGAAAGCGTTGAAGGTCTGCTGCGGGACGAGCGCCAGGATATGCACCGATCCGCCGGTCTTCTGGGCGCGCAGCGAGGCGAACCGCAGCGCCTGCCTGGCTTCTTCGGTCTCGTCCATCACGACAAGGTATGTGCGCATAGCGGCTCCCCCGGATCCCTCGCAGCGCGTTACCCGGTAATTCGTATTCTGTGCAAGGACCTTGCGGCGCAGGGGCATCTTCGGCAGAGGTCGCGGCACAACTCTCTCCCCAGCGAGGACGTAACGTCAGACCATGCCCACGCCGATCAAGATGCCCGCCCTGTCGCCCACTATGGAGGAGGGCACGCTCGCCAAATGGCTGGTGAAGCCGGGGGACAAGGTCGCAGCCGGCGACATCATGGCCGAGATCGAGACCGACAAGGCGACGATGGAATTCGAGGCCGTGGACGAAGGTACGATCGCCAGCATCGCGGTCGATGAAGGCAGCGAGGGCGTAAAGGTCGGCACCGTGATCGCGATGCTCGCCGAGGAAGGCGAGGACCTCGACGAGGCCGCTGCGGCTGCTCCCGAAGGTGACGGTGAAGTACCCGAACCCACTTCCGCTGACGCTGGGTCCGATAAAGAGAGCGGCGTCCCAGCGAAAGTTGGGACCGCTAACGAAGCCGCGCAACAGAAAGCGACCCCAGCTTCCGCTGGGGTGACGAACGGCGCAAAAGCCCCCGCAGCACCGAAGGACGACAGCGGAGAGCGCATCATCGCCTCACCGCTCGCGCGCCGGATTGCCGAGCAGAAGGGTATCGACCTCGCCAGCGTCACCGGCTCCGGCCCGCGCGGTCGCATCGTGAAGGCTGATGTCGAAGGCGCGGAAGGCGGCAAGCCAGCCGCTCCCGCAAAGCAGGGCGCGACCTCCGAAATGGCCGAACCGCGCGTGCCCAGCAAGACGCCGGCCGAGAGCGAATATGGCGCGCCTTACGAGGAAGAAAAGCTCACCAACGTCCGCAAGGTCATCGCCCGCCGCCTGACCGAGAGCAAGCAGCAGGTCCCGCATTACTACCTCGCCGTGGACGTGCGGCTCGATGCGCTGCTCGACCTGCGCAAGCAGCTCAATGCCGGGCTGGAGGCCGATGGGGTCAAGCTGAGCGTTAACGACCTGCTGATCAAGGCGCTGGCCCGCGCGCTGATGCGCGTGCCGCAGTGCAATGTCAGCTTCCAGGGCGACACGCTGCACCGCTACACCCGCGCCGACGTGTCGGTCGCGGTAGCAGCGCCCACTGGCCTGATCACGCCGATCATCACCGAAGCCGATACCAAGGGCCTTGCCGCGATCAGCAAGCAGATGAAAACGCTCGCGGAGAAGGCACGCGACGGCAAGCTGCAGCCGCATGAATACCAGGGCGGCACCGCCAGCCTGTCCAACCTCGGCATGTTCGGGATCAAGCAATTCGACGCGGTCATCAACCCGCCGCAGGGCATGATCATGGCGGTCGGCGCGGGCGAGCAGCGTCCCTATGTCGTCGACGGCGAATTGCAGGTCGCCAGCGTGATGACCGCCAGCGGCAGTTTCGACCACCGCGCCATCGACGGCGCCGACGGTGCGCAGCTGATGGAAGCCTTCAAGCAGCTGTGCGAGAACCCGATGGGGCTGGTGGTTTGATTTCGAAAGAAGCCAAAGCTCTGCCCGGGGGCTTTTTCGCGGCGGCCCTCTTGTTCGTCGGTGCGGCTTCGGTTTTCACAAGCCTGCTGGTCGCGGCTCTGGAAGCGGGCGGGGCGCGATCGCTGGGCGGTGCGTGGCTGGCTGTTCCTGCCTGGGGCCTCGTCGCAGTAACACTGGCGAGCATCTTGCGGAAAGGCGGAAGCTCGGCTGTTCGCATCCTCGGCGCGATATGGCTGGTGCCTGCCCTTGCTTTCTCCATCGCAGCCACACTTGGCTTTCAGGAGCTTCCCTTTGTCTGACCGCCAGCCCCAGATCCGCGTCACGGCCATGCCGACCGATCTCAACCCCTATGGCGGGGTGTTCGGTGGCTGGCTGATGGCACAGATGGCGCTCGGCGCAGGATCGCTTGCGAGCCGCGAAGGGCAGGGCAAGGCGGTGGTTGTCTCGGCAAGTGATTTCGCCTTCCCTGGCGTGATGCAGGTCGGCGACGAGTTGTCGGTCTATTGCGCCATCGCCACCACCGGCACCACCTCGCTCACCATCACCGCCGAGGCGATCGGCCGCGAACGCAATGGCGAGGCCGAGACCAAGGTCGCGCAAGGCACGTTCAAATTCGTCCTGCTCGACGACAACGACCGCCCCCGCGCGGTGGCGGAGCGGTGGGCTTGAACGCTGTCCTACAGGCCCGGGCCCATGCGATATGCACCCGCATGACCCGCACGCATTCTCCGCCCCGGACCGCCGCAATTCACGGCCCCGCGCGCCACAGATTTTCTTCGCTTGGACCGTGTAACACCCGGTCCATGTCTGCGACCAAACGAGAGACTACAGAGACGAATCATGGCTGACACCAATTACGACGTCATCGTGCTCGGCAGCGGCCCCGGCGGCTATGTCGCGGCGATCCGCTCCGCGCAGCTGGGGCTGAAGACCGCCATCGTCGAGCGCGAACTGCTTGGTGGGATCTGTCTCAACTGGGGCTGCATCCCGACCAAGGCGCTGCTGCGTTCGGCCGAGATCCTGCATTATGCGCAGCACGCCAAGGATTACGGGCTCAAGATCGCCGGCGAGATCGAGGCCGACCTCGAGGCAGTGGTGAAGCGCAGCCGCGGCGTCGCCAAGCAGCTCAACCAGGGCGTCACCCACCTGATGAAGAAGAACAAGATCGCGGTTCATATGGGCGAGGGCACGCTGACCGGCCCCACCAGCCTCACCGTGAAAGGCGAGAAGGGCGAGGAGAAGCTCACCGCCAAGCATGTGATCGTCGCCACCGGCGCGCGGGCGCGCGACCTGCCCTTCGCCCCGGCGGATGGCGAACGCGTGTGGACCTACCGCCACGCGATGACGCCCAAGGAAATGCCTACAAAGCTGCTGGTGATCGGCAGCGGCGCGATCGGGATCGAGTTCGCCAGCTTCTACAACGACATGGGCGTCGATGTGACCGTGGTCGAAATGCTCGACCGGGTCGTGCCGGTGGAAGACGAGGACGTCTCCGCCTTCCTCGAAAAGAACCTGACCAAGCAGGGCATGACAATCATGACCGGCGCGGGCGTAGAGGACCTCAAGATCACCGCCAAGGGCGTCAAAGCCAAGATCAAGGACAGCAAGGGCAAGGTAACCGAGACCGAGTTCAGCCATTGCATCACAGCGATCGGCATCGTGCCCAACACCGAGAATGTCGGCCTCGACAAGCTGGTCGAAATGGATCGCGGCTTTATCCAGATCGACGATTACGGGCGCACCAAGTCGAAGGGGCTGTGGGCGATCGGTGACTGCACGCCGGGGCCGTGGCTGGCGCACAAGGCGAGCCACGAGGGCGTCACCACTGCCGAGGCAATCGCCAAGGAGCTGGGCAACAAGGATGTCCACCCGCACCCGCTCGACCGCGCCAACATCCCGGGCTGCACCTATTGCCATCCGCAGATCGCCAGCGTCGGCCTGACCGAGGCCAAGGCGAAGGAAGCGGGCCACGACGTCAAGGCGGGCACCTTCCCCTTCATCGGCAATGGTAAGGCTATCGCGCTGGGCGAGGCGGAAGGCTTCGTGAAGACCGTGTTCGACGCCAAGACCGGCGAACTGCTCGGCGCGCACATGATCGGCACCGAGGTGACCGAGATGATCCAGGGCTTCGTCGTCGGCAAGACGCTCGAGACCACCGAGGCCGAGCTGATGCAGACGGTGTTCCCGCATCCCACGATCAGCGAATCGATGCATGAGAGCGTGCTTGCGAGCTATGGCCGCGCGCTTCATATCTGAGGCCTGACACGCGCCGCGGCGCGAGGGGGATGACAGCGTGACCGGTTTCCTGATCCTGGCTTTCCTGATCCTCCTGGCCGGGGTCCTCGCGGTGCCGCTGGCCACCCGCCTCGGGCTCGGCTCGGTGCTCGGCTACCTGCTTGCAGGCATGGCGATAGCGCCGCTGCTCGCCGCGCTGTCGGTCGATGTCGAGGCGCTGCAGGTGTTCGCCGAATTCGGCGTGGTGATGATGCTGTTCATCATCGGGCTGGAAATGGAGCCGCGGCGCCTGTGGGCGATGCGCGGCAAGCTCACTTGGCTGGGCGGCGGACAAGTGCTGCTGACCACGCTCGCGCTGACCGGCATCGCGCTGCTGGCCGACCAGCGCTGGCAGACCGCGCTGGCAGTCGGCATGGTCCTCGCGCTCAGCTCGACCGCGATCATCGTCCAGACGCTGACCGAGAAGGGCCTGCTCAGGACCGAGGGCGGCGAAGCGAGCTTCTCGGTGCTGCTGGTGCAGGACGTCGCGGTCATCCCGATCCTCGCGCTGGTGCCGCTGCTTGCGCTGCCCGAACTCGCCGGTGCGGCTGCGGACCACACGGGCGGGGGCGCGCATGGCGGGATCGACTTTACTGCACACATGTCGGGCTGGCTGGCTGCAGGCACACGGATCGGTGCGGTAGCCGCAGTGATCGCGATCGGAATCTTCGCGATCCGCCCGCTGTTCCGCTACATCGCGCGCGCCAACCTGCGCGAACTGTTCACCGCCGCAGCATTGCTCGTGGTGATCGGGATCGCGCTGCTGATGTCGCTGGTCGGCCTCTCGCCCGCGCTCGGCGCCTTCATCGCGGGCGTGGTGCTTGCCACCAGCGAATACCGCCACGAGCTCGAAAGCGACATCAACCCGTTCAAGGGCCTGCTGCTGGGGCTGTTCTTCATCACTGTCGGTGCGGGGATCGACTTCGCGCTCGCCAGCACGATCTGGGATTCGGTGGTGTTCTGGGCCGCGGTGACGGTGGCTGCCAAGATGGCAGTGCTGCTGCTGGTCGGCTGGTTCTACGGCCTGCGGCGGCAGGCGCTGTGGCTGTTCTGCCTGAGCCTGCCGCAGGCGGGCGAGTTCGCGTTCGTCCTGATCGCCTTCGGCGTCGCCAATGCGGTGTTCGAACCCGCCTTCGCCGATCAGTTGCTGCTGATCGTCGCGCTGACCATGCTGGTCACCCCGCTGCTGTTCATCCTCTACGACAAGCTCATCGCGCATGCCTATTCGACCGGGCAGGGCGGCCGCGAGGCCGATGCCATCGACGAGGACAACCCGATCATCATCGCGGGGCGCGGGCGCGTCGGCGGGATCGTCGACCGCATGCTTGATGCCGCCGGACACCGCGCGACGGTGATCGACTACAACAGCGAGCATTTAGAAGTGCTCAAGAAGTTCGGCGTCACGACCTATTACGGCGACGCGACGCGGCCCGACCTGCTCGCCAGCGCGGGGATCGACCGCGCGCGGATCCTCGTCGTGGCGCTCGACGAGCGCGAGCAGATCGACCGGCTGGTACGCTATGCCTGTGCCAACTTCCCGGGCCTGCACGTCGTCGCACGCGCCAAGGACCGCGACCATGTTTATCACCTGTGGGCGATGGGCTGCCGCGACATCGTCCGCGAAACCTACGACAGCAGCCTGCGGATGGGCCGTTCGGTCTACGAGGCGCTGGGTCACGACCGCCAGTCCGCCACCGCCATGGTCGAAGCGTGGGAGGAGATGGATCGCACCTCGATGCGCGAGATTGCCGATGTCTTCCGGCTCGATACGCCGTCTTACGAGAACGAGGAACTGCTTGCCAAGATCAGGGAGCTCAAGGCCGAATGGGATCCCAAGCTGCGCGAGGCGATGGACGAAATCGCCGCGCGCGGACGCTAGACGCAACCAGTCAGCATGCCGCGCGTTGGGGGAGGAAAGGAGAACACCATGACAATCCCGAAGCGCGATACCCCCCAGGCCCAGGACGACGCGGCGCAGGACGCCGAGGACAGCAAGACCATCAAGGATCACAAGGCCCTGCAGAACCAGTCGTCGATCGATCCGCAGGACTACCCCAAGGGCGATCGCAGCGCGCAATCGCTGGTCCGCAAGCCGGGCGACAAGGACTGATCGGGGATCGTGGCGGAGAGGGTGGGATTCGAACCCACGAAGGGCTTGCACCCTTGCCGGTTTTCAAGACCGGTGCATTCAACCGCTCTGCCACCTCTCCGCGAGCGCGGGCTAGCTAGTCACTTCGGCCGGGCTTGTCACGCATTTACCTGCAAGGAGGACGGGCCGTGCCCCGTAAACGCCAAATGACACTTGCCGTTAAGCTTCGCTCTGCGACAATCGCCGGATGAAATTCAAACCCCTTCTCGCCGCCGCCGGGGCATTTGCGCTCGCATTGCCCGCCGTTCCCGCCACCGCCCAGCAGGACCTGAGCTTCGATGCCTATGTCCAGCTGCTGATCGCCAAGGCACGCGCCGAAGGGGTCAGCGAAGCGACTCTGGCGCGCATGACCGCGGGACTGGAGCCAAACGACCGGGTGATCCGGCTCGACCGTGCGCAGCCGGGATCGCCGACCTCGTCCGGCTACCCCGCTCTTGCGCCCTATATCGCGCGGCACGTCGATGCCGCGCGCATCCGCGGGGGACGCAGCGCCCGGGCCGAGTGGTCGGGCACGCTGCGCGCCATCGAACGCGATTACGGCGTGCCGGGCGAAATCGTGGTCGCCATCTGGGGACATGAAACCGCCTATGGCGCGGTCAAAGGCGGGTTCGACCTTTCGCAGGCGCTTGCCACGCTCGCCTGGGAAGGCCGCCGCCGCGACCTCTTCGCCAGCGAGTGGGTCGCGCTGATGAAGGTGGCCGACAAGGGCTACTCCCGCGGCGAACTGCAGGGCAGTTGGGCGGGCGCCTTCGGCAATCCGCAGTTCCTTCCTTCGGTCTACCTGCGGCTCGCCGCCGACGGCAATGGCGACGGCCGCGCCGACATCATGAACGACAGCGCCGATGCGCTGGCCTCGATCGCCAACTATTTCCGCGACGCGGGCTGGCGCGAAGGCCAGCCCTGGGGCGTGGGCGCCTATGTTCCCTCCGGCTTCGACGTGGCGGCCTACCGCACGCCGATCGCTGCCCCGGTGTGTTCGCGCGTCCACGAACGGCACAGCGTATACAAGCCGGTGTCGGAATGGCGCGCACTCGGCATCCAGCCCCAGCGCGCAATCGGTGACGACGTGCTGGTCACGCTGTTCCAGCCCGACGGTCCCGGCACGCCGGCTTGGCTGTTAACCTCGAATTATCGGGTGATCCTCGAATACAACTGTTCGAACTATTACGCCATGAGTGTGGGGCTGCTCGCAGATGAAATCGCCGAATAGGATACTTCTTGCTGCGAGCGCCGGGCTGGGCCTGCTCGGCCTGGGCGCCTGCGCTTCGAACGCGCAAGCCCCGGCCGCAAGCACCGCGCCCGAAGCGGGCAACGGCCCCGCCGCCGATTACCCCGTCGTGGTCGGCGATCCGTTCACCATTGACGGCGTAACCTATACCCCGGTCGATACGATGAATTACGACCAGGTCGGCTATGCGGGGCGCGAAGAGGCCGGCGTGACGGGGGTGACAGGCGCGCATCGGACACTCCCCTTGCCGAGCTATGTCGAGGTGACCTCCCTCGACACCGGGCGGACCATCCTTGTCCGGCTCGAACGGCGCGGACCGATGACCAACGACCGGCTGATCGCACTGGCCCCCGACGCTATCGAGCAGTTGGGGATCGGTGAGGGAGCTCCCATCCGCATGCGGCGGGTGAACCCGCCCGAGGAACAGCGTGCGGAACTGCGCGCCGGGCGCGAGGCACCCCCGAGGATGAACACGCCGCAGGGCCTGCTCGAAGTCCTCAAGCGCAGGCTGCCGCCGCGCGGCTCGGCGTCGCTCGGCGATCCGCGGCAAGCCGAGGTGAGCGGTGTCGCGCCGACGCCCGAGGTCATCGAAACCCGCGACCCGAACGAGGAGGCGCTGGTGGAAGATGCTGAGAATGAAGCGGAAGAGCCCGCGCTCACGCCGGCCGGACGGCCGCAGTTGCGCAATGCAGTCGAAGGCGGTCCTGCCCGCGCCCCGGTCATGGTGCCGACCGATCCGGACGGGAAATTCGCGGTCCAGCTCGGCGCGTTTTCGGTCAGGGCCAATGCGCAGAAGCTGGCGCGCGAAGTGCAGGGCTATGTTGAAGACAGCGGTGCCTTGGCAATCGTTCGCGTGGGACCCTTCGCAACCCGTGGACAGGCGGAGGAGGCGCTCGCCAAGCTTCGCTCACGCGGTTATAGCGACGCGCTGATACGACCACTCGATTGATCCGCCGCGGCTCCTGCCCGGCGACGGGAGCACACTTGCGCAACCGCCTGACTTTACTGGCTAGCATGGCAATGGCCTGCATCGCTGCGCCTCTTGGCGCGCAGCGTGCGCCGGGCGCCGCCATTCCCAGCGAGGCCGATGCGCCGATCGCCTATCTGCTCGATGCCACAAGCGGCCAGGTTCTCTATCAGCGGGAGATAGACCGGCGGTTCATGCCCGCGTCGATCACCAAGGTGATGACGACTTTCCTCGCTTTCGAATGGATCGACGAGGGCCGCCTCCTGCGTGAACGGATCTTCGATGTGCGGCCGGAGACTTTCCGCCAGTGGCACCGCAAGGGCTCGACCATGTTCCTCGCCGAAGACGCGCGCGTATCGGTCGACGACCTGCTTCACGGCGTGACCACCGTCTCCGCAAATGACGGCGCGGTGGTGCTGGCCGAAGGCGCGGCCGGATCGGTCGAGGACTGGGTCGCTGCGATGAATGCCAAGGCGCGCGAGATCGGCATGGCCAACAGCCATTTTGGCAATCCCAATGGCTGGATGGACGAAGGCAGGACGTTCGTTACCGCGCGCGATCTCGGTACGCTGGCGCAAGCCATGGTGGTACGGCACCCGACGAAATACCGTCATTTCGTCGGCGCGCAGGGTCTCGAGTACAACGGAATCGAACAGCGCAACCACGATCCAATAACAGGTGTCGTGCCCGGTGCCGACGGCATCAAGACCGGCTATACCAACCAGGCGGGGTTCGGTTTCCTCGGGTCCGCCGAACGCGACGGCCAGCGCCTCGTGATGGTGGTGGCGGGCAGCCCGGGCGGACGCGAGCGGCGCCGCGCCGCGCGGCAGTTCATCGAATGGGGATTTCGCAATTTCGACAGCCGCGTGCTGTTCGCGCAGAACGCACGCATCGGCACCGCGCGCGTGCAGGAGGGCGGGGCAGGCACGGTCGGGCTGACCACGCCCCGGCCTTTGCGCATTGCCGTGCCCCGCGGCAGCGATCCCGAGATATCGCTGACGATCAGCTATGAAGGACCACTGCAGGCTCCGGTCGCGAAGGGTGAAGAAGTGGCCGAACTGGTGGTGTCGATCGCCGGCATGCCCGAGCACCGCGTGCCGCTGGTCGCGGCCGAAGAGGTGTCCGAAGCCTCGATCGTCCGCCGCGTCTTCAACGCATTCCAGAGCTGGCTCGGGTGAGCGCGGGCCGCTTCATCGCCTTCGAAGGCGGGGAGGGCATGGGCAAGTCCACCCAGGCGCGCCTGCTGGCGGACCACTTGCGCCAACGCGGCCTGGGGGTCGAACTGACACGCGAGCCGGGCGGTACGCCGGGCGCGGAAGCGATCCGTACATTGCTGCTCGATCCGCCAGCTGATGGCTGGACGCTCGAGGCCGAGGCGCTGCTGTTCGCCGCAGCGCGCGCGGATCACGTGGCGCGGCTGATCCGGCCTGCGCTCGGCGCGGGCCGCTGGGTGGTCTGCGATCGCTTCATCGATTCGAGCAGGGCCTATCAGGGCGAGGCCGGGGCGCTGGGTGATGACCGCGTGATGGCGCTTCATTCGCTGGGCAGCGCGGGGCTATTGCCGGATCTGACAATCGTCATCGATGCGCCCGCGCAGGCGGTGGCGGGACGTCTTGCGCAGCGCGATGGCGGCGTCAGCGACGCCATCGGCGGGCGTGCAACCGATTACCATGCGCGCGTCAACGCAGCCTTCCTCGCCTTCGCGCGTGCCGAACCCGGTCGGTTCGCGGTGGTCGACGGCAGCGGCAGCGTCGAGGATGTGTACCGGCGCATCCTGGCGGAAATCGCCACGCGGTTCGGTGATGGGGCGGGCTGATGCTGCTCGGCCACGAGACTGCCTGGCGCGAATGGCGCAAGGCCCTGGGCGGGGAACGCATGCACCATGCCTGGCTGCTGGCCGGGCGACGCGGCGTGGGCAAGGGCGGTTTTGCGTTTGCCGCCGCCTGCGAACTGGTCGGTGTGGATCCCGCTGATGCACAGAACCATCCCGACATACTCACGCTCACCTACGCTCCCAAGGACGACAAGGAAGAACGCAAGCGCGCCGACGGCAAGCCATACGAGGTCGCGCGCAGCATCCGTATCGCGCAGGTGCGCGGCATGCAGGCGCGGCTCGGAACCCGCCCGACACTCGGCGACAAGCGCGCGATCATCATCGATCCGGCCGACGATCTCGAGCGCAATGCCGCCAACGCGCTGCTCAAGAGCCTCGAAGAACCGCCGATCGGCACTTATTTTTTGCTCGTCGCGCACAGCCCGGCCCGCTTGCTGCCGACCATCCGCTCGCGCTGCCGCGTGTTGCGCTTTCCCACCGTATCCAATGCCGAGATGGACCGGCTGCTGGCCGATCTCTCGCCGGGGGCGGACCCTGCCACACGCGCGGCGGCGATTGCGGCGGCGGGTGGTTCGCCCGGCGCCGCGCTCCAGTTCGTCGACATGGAACTGGGCAAGGTGCGTCAGGCGATGGATGCAATCTTGGCCCGCGGCGATCCCGATTTCCAGATGCGCGGCACGCTCGCGGGGCTGATCGGTGCGCGGCCTGACCGCGAGCGGATCCGCGCGGTGCTCGAACTGGCCCGCTCGGCAGTGGCGCAACGGCTCGACGGGGCGATGTCCGATCCGCGACCCGTCATCGACACGCATAGCGAACTGGTCCGCCTGACCGGCGAGCAACCAACCTACAATTTCGATGCGGGACTGCTGGCGATGGAAATCGGCACCTTGCTCGCCAAGGCGGCTACCGCTAGCGAGCGAGCCGATGGCTGAACCCTATTACCTGACCACCGCGATCCACTATCCCAATGGCAAGCCGCATATCGGCCATGCCTACGAGACGATCGCGGCTGATGTTATCGCCCGCTTCCAGCGCCTGCGCGGCCGTGAAGTCCGCTTCCAGACGGGGACCGACGAACACGGTTTGAAGATGGCCCAGAAAGCCCGCGACATCGGCAGCACGCCGCGTGAGCTCGCGGACGAAATGTCGGGCCATTTCAAGGAACTGTTCGATGTTCTGAACATTTCCTACGACCGTTTTATCCGCACCACCGATCCCGATCACCACCGCGCGAGCCAGGCAATCTGGGAGGCGATGGAGAAGAAAGGCGACCTCTATCTCGATCGCTACGAAGGCTGGTACTCGGTTCGCGATGAAGCCTATTACGACGAAGGCGAACTGGTCGAAGGCGAGGGCGGGGCCAAGCTCTCGCCGCAGGGCACTCCGGTCGAATGGACCGAGGAGGAAAGCTGGTTCTTCCGCCTGTCCAACTACGCCGAACCCCTGCTCGAACTGCTCAAGACGCCCGGTTTCCTGGAACCGGTGAGCCGGCGCAACGAGATGGTCGCGTTCATCGAACGCGGCTTGCAGGACCTGTCGGTCAGCCGCACCAGTTTCGACTGGGGCGTCAAGGTGCCCAGCGGCGATGGCCACGTCATGTATGTCTGGGTCGACGCGCTGACCAATTACATCACCGGCGTCGGCTATCCCGATGGCGGCGAATTGTGGGACAAGTTCTGGCCCGCCGATCTCCACCTGATCGGCAAGGACATCGTCCGCTTCCATACGATCTACTGGCCGGCCTTCCTGATGAGCGCGGACCTGCCGCTCCCGAAAAAGGTCTTCGGGCATGGCTTCCTGCTCAATCGCGGGGTCAAGGAATCGAAGTCAGCGGGCAATGTCACCGATCCGATGGAACTGGCCGACAAGTTCGGCGTGGATGCGCTCCGGTACTTCCTCATGGCCGAGGTTACCTTCGGGCAGGACGGAAGCTATTCGGCGCAAGCGCTTGTTAACAAGGTAAATGCTGAACTAGCCAACAGTTTCGGCAACCTTGCCCAGCGCACGCTTTCGATGATCGCCAAGAACATGGACGGCAAGCTCGAACCGTTCTCCGCAGCCAGCGAAGACGATACGCTCCTGGCCACAGTTGGGAAGGCCTGCGCCGAAACGCTGCCGCAAGAATTCGAAGCGCTTAATTTCTCGGTCGGGATCGAAGCCTGGCTGCGAGCCGTGTATGCCTGCAATGCCTATGTCGACGAACAGGCGCCGTGGGGGCTCAAGAAGACCGATCCCGAACGGATGAAGGCGGTGCTGCAAACGCTGTTCATCGCCATCCGCGACCTCGCCATCGCGATCCAGCCCGTCGTCCCCGAAAAGGCCGCGGCGGTGCTCGACCAGCTGGGTATCCCGGCGGATCGCAGGTCCTATGCCAACCTTGGCGATGCGGACTGGTTCGGCGCTTTGGCGGCGAGCGGCCATGCTATCGACAAGCCGACCCCGGTTTTCCCGCGGCTCGAATTGCCCGAAGAGGAGCCCGCCTGATGCTCGTCGACAGCCATTGCCACCTTGAATACGAAGGCCTCGTCGAAGACCAAGACGCGGCGCTCGATCGGGCGCGCGGAGCCGGGATCGAGGCCTTCCTCAACATTTCGACCAAGCGCGCGGAGTGGGACCAGGTCGTCGGTACCGCGAAGGCCAAGCGCGACGTCTATGCCAGCGTCGGCATTCATCCGCACAATGCCGACGATCACGCCGAGTTGACACGCGAAGAACTGCTCGCGGCAACGCACGACGCTAAGGTCATCGGGATCGGCGAAACCGGACTTGATTACTATTACGACCATTCGGACCGCGCCGTGCAACAGGACCTGTTCCGCCTGCACATTGATGTGGCCCGCGAGGTCCAGCTTCCGGTTATCATCCACACCCGCGACGCAGAAGATGATACGCTCGCGATCCTCGAAGACGAGCTGGGGAAGGGGGCTTTCCCCGCGCTGATCCACTGCTTCACCGCGTCAGCCGAGTTCGGGAGGGCGGTCATTGATCTGGGACTGTCGGTCTCGATTTCGGGCATCGTTACCTTCAAAAGCGCAAAAGATCTTCAGGCGTTCGCGCGCGACATTCCGCAGGACCGGCTGCTGGTCGAAACCGACAGCCCGTTTCTCGCGCCGGTTCCGCATCGAGGCAAGCCATGCGAACCGGGCTACGTCCGCGACACCGCGCAGTTCCTCGCCGACCTTCGCGAGGAACCGCTCGCGAATCTGGCCGCCTATACCACGCGCAACTTCTACCGCCTGTTCAGCAAGGCCGCCGCGTGAAGCTGCTCATGCTCGGCTCCGGCACGTCGACCGGCGTGCCGCGGATCGGCAACGACTGGGGCGAATGCGACCCGCACGAACCGCGCAACCGGCGCACGCGCGTTTCGATCATCGTCGAGAACCAGGCGGGACAGCGGATTCTGATCGACACGTCGACCGACCTGCGCGCGCAATTGCTGGCGAACGGGATCAGCAAGGTGGATGGGGTCTTCTGGACGCATGACCATGCCGATCACTGCCACGGCATCGATGATCTGCGCGTCATGCGCTACGATCGCAGCAACCCGCTGCCAGGCTATGCCAGCAGCAAGACCTGCGACAATCTGCGTCGCCGGTTCGATTATATATTCGAAGGACAGCACGGCTATCCCACGTTGATGTCGCTCAAGGATATCGCGGACGCCAGGCTCGTTGCCGGTTTTTCCTTCGACCATGTCGAAATGCCGCACGGACCGGTGACCAGCACCGGTTTCCGGTTCGAAGCGGATGGAAAATCAATCGTTTACGCCACCGACTTCAGTGAGATTACAGCCGGCATGCTCAAATGCTTCGACCGGGCCGACATTCTTGTCGTCGACTGTCTTCGCAGGCGGCCGCATCCCACGCATGCGCATCTCGACATGGCGCTCGATCTCGCTCGGCGGGCCAAGGTTGG
>Ga0098069_100057_pt1 | contig 67660 bp, 56 predicted proteins | sample 27_taG_FD_92584 | JGI IMG/M metagenome (GOLD analysis project Ga0098069, IMG submission 92584) | Marine viral communities from Cariaco Basin, Caribbean Sea - 27_WHOI_OMZ | ecosystem: Environmental > Aquatic > Marine > Oceanic | place: Caribbean Sea: Cariaco Basin | collected 2014-11-09
GGTGTTGACGATGAAGACAAGATTAAGGTCCCTGTGTGTTGTTATACACAAGGTTATAGCTTTCAAAGTGGTGTTTTGTAAAGAAATGGTGCCTAGGGTCGGACTCGAACCGACACGGGTTTTATCCCGGCGGATTTTGAATCCGCTGCGTCTACCAATTTCGCCACCCAGGCACTGGGGGTCTTGCTTACTGAAGTATGCTGCGCATTATACTGAACCGTTGAAGCCAATCAAGACATTTTATGACAGAATTATTCAATCGCTTATTTCGTGAGCAAATAACCTGAAAAATTGGTTTTTCTCCTGCTTTTTTAGGTACTATAGCGAAAATTTTCAGCACGGATTAATCATGAGCACAACGTCACCTAATGCGACATCTGTAGAAGAAAATCCACCAAAAACCACCGCGCAAATACATGCCAGCTTCCCAAGCGCGGGCTTTTTGCGACGTTTAGCCGCGATGATTTACGACCTACTCGTAGCCGTTGCTATTCTCATGCTCGCAACTGGCTTAGCGCTTATTTTGCCGGCAGTATTAAGCCGTATGGGCGTTATTACACTCAGCGATGACTTAACTGCCGCAGACTGGCTCAATCAAACACCTATTTTTGGTATTTATTTACTCACAGTGCTGGCAGTTTTCTTTGGTTGGTTCTGGTGGCGCAGCGGGCAAACCGTGGGCATGCGGGCCTGGCGCTTAAAAGTGCAACAACGTAATGGTCAGCGCTTAACTAAAAAACAAGCCGCTATTCGCATTTTAACCTGCACCTTTGGGTTAGGTAACTTATGGGTTCTGGTCGACTTTAAAAACCATAGAGCTTGGCACGATTACGCTGCCGGAACTGAATTAGTTACGCTATCAAAAGAAGCAAACCAACTTTATTATTGGAAAGAATTGTAATCAGAAAAGTTGTCACGCCAGGCGCCGCTAACTGCCGCGGCGCCCCATCATCCAAAGTGCCCAGCTAGCGAACAGTAAGCTTGGTAACAAAGCACCGAGCACTGGTGGTAATTGATACACCTGAGCCATCGGCCCAAATATTTCATTACTCACGTGAAAACCAAATCCGGTAATAACGCCCAATAATATGCGCGCCCCCATGGTGGTTGAACGCAGCGGGCCAAAAATAAATGACAACGCAACCAACAACATAACCGCAACGGTCACCGGCGCGAGTAACTTGCGCCATAACGCTAGCTCATAACGCTCAGACGCCTGCCGATTAGCATCAAGATAATCTAGGTAATCCAATAACCCTCGAATCGATAAACTCTCCGGTTTTACCGTAACTACGCCAAGCTTGTCTGGCGTTAACGACGATTGCCAAAGAAAAGTTTCTTGATGGTCTTGCTGTATTTTTTCAAAGGTATAGGTGGTGCGCGTTACGTCCGCCAAACGCCAACGTTCTGCGCTGTACATAGCACTTGATGCATGCAAAATAGAATTTAACTCATTGCCTTCATCGAAGTGATAAACGGTAATATCACGCAGCCGGCCGGTATTTTCAACCTCCCCGATGTTGACAAAGTTCATGCCGTCGCGAGCCCAAATACCCTGCTGCGCCGAAATCAAACTACCACCAGAAATAGCACGGGCTCGAAGCTCTCGTCCGTGAGATTCAAGCTCTGGAGCCACCCACTCGCCCATTGCCATCACGGCTAGCATCATCACCACAGCCGCTTTCATGACCGAGCCAACAATATTTAGGCGTGATCGCCCCGCGGCCAACATCACCACAAGTTCCGAGTTACTTGCCAACATACCCATGCCAATTAAGCCACCTAACAAGGCAGCCATGGGAAAAAACACTTCAATATCGCGAGGCAAGCTGTACAGCACGAACAATCCCGCTTCAGCCACCGAGTAAGTTCCACGACCGACCGACTTTAACTGTTCAACAAATCGAATCAAACTCGACAGACCGCTCAAAACAGCCAAACTGAGCAAAGATGTGACTAATACAGAGCGCGCAATATATCGATCAAGAATAGAAAACATCAGCGCGCCCTCTTAAACTTAGATAGCACTTTCAGCCCCCATGGGCGACCTTTACCAATCAATGCAACACCGCAAACAAGTAACAAGACATGAATCCACCACAAACCGATACTGGCCGGAATGGCGCCATCCGCAACAGCTGATCGAGCTGACATGAGAATAAGAAAATAGCCTAGATAAATCAGCAAGGCTGGAGCCATGCGCGCAAACTTACCTTGACGTGGATTAACTCGGCTTAACGGCACCGCAATAAGTGTCAGTAATGGCATAGCCAATGGAATTGCAATACGCCATTGAAGCTCTGCTTGGGCCTCAGTATTGGGCTCGTTCATCAATTCTAAGGTACTGTACGCTTCTAACTTACGAATATACTCACTGCCCTCTTGTTCTTTGATTTGCAGTTGGTAATTGTCAAATTGCATGACTTGAAACTCGCCTTCATCCAGACTTTGGGCATAGCGCATACCGTTAGACAAAACTAGGGTTTGTGCGCCAGATTCGGCGGCAATGACGGCACCGTTGTCGGCCATGACAACACTACCGCCAACAACTCGATTATTTTCATCACGTAATGACTGAGCGACAAATACTTCATCAAGATCGCCGTTTTCGGTTAAACCTTGAACGTAAATCACCGCTTTTTGGTTACTCGCTTGTTGAAAACGCCCCGGCATGATCACACTCAGCCCGGTTTCACTGCGTGCTCGTTCTTCCACCACACGCTCTTGCTCTAACGACCAAGGTACCAAGTAGAGTGTTAACACTGCGGTGCCAAGAGCCAGAATGACTGACAGTACTAGTGTCACTCGGGTGACATACCATTCACTGACACCGCAAGCGTGCAATACCGTCATTTCGTTGTCCGCGTATATACGCCCATGGGCTAGCAAAATACCGAGAAATAGACTGAGCGGTAAGATAAGTGCAGCGAGTGCCGGAAGATTTAGACCAAGTAACTGAATGACAATATTGCTTGGAATTTCTCCAGCAGAAGCATCAGCGAGCACGCGAACAAACTTTTGACTGACAAAAATAGTCATCAAAACCACTAGCACAGCGATTTGTGACTTAAATGTTTCACGTATTAAATAGCGAAATATACGCACTGATGCCCACTCTTAACGTTGCTTTTTACTGGAAATACTGCGATTTTTAAGTAAACTTGTCATTTTAACAAGAATTATTCTACGACAGCGATCCACTGTCAACCGCAGCAAACGGGAGCACATATGGAGTTCAGCGTAAAAAGTGGCAGTCCGGAAAAACAACGATCTGCCTGTGTCGTGGTTGGTGTATATGAACCACGCCGCCTATCCGGTGTAGCAGAACAACTTGATAAAGTCAGCGAAGGCTACCTCAGTAACCTGCTGCGCCGTGGCGATCTTGAAGGAAAGCCAGGGCAAATGCTGTTGCTACACAACGTTCCTAATATATTCAGCGAACGAGTTTTGCTGGTTGGCTGTGGCAAGGAACGTGAGCTCGATGAACGTCAGTATAAACAAATTATTGAAAAAACCATCCATACTTTGAATGAAACTGGTTCAATGGAAGCGGTTTGTTTTCTTAGCGAGCTTCACGTTAAAGGTCGCGACACCTATTGGAAAGTACGCCAAGCGGTAGAGGCTGCACAAGGTGGTTTATATACTTTTAACCAATTGAAAACGCGCAAAGAAGAGCCTCGCCGACCACTGCGCAAAATGGTCTTCAATGTACCGACTCGCCGTGAGCTGCCGCTTAGCGAAAAAGCTATTCAACACGGGCTAGCCGTTGCTAAAGGTATGTCGCTATGCCGTGACGTAGCCAATATGCCACCGAATATTTGTACGCCACGCTATTTGGCCGAGCGCTGTGAAGAAATGGCAAATAGCTACACCAATTTAAAATTCACCGTAGTCACCGAACAAGAAATGGCCGAACTTGGCATGAACGCTTATTTGGCCGTTGGTCGCGGCTCTGAAAACGAATCGATATTAAGCTTATTACACTACCAAGGTGGCGAAGCGAATCAGGCCCCAATTGTGTTAGTTGGCAAAGGCTTAACCTTTGATGCCGGCGGCATTTCGATTAAGCCCGCAGCGAACATGGATGAAATGAAATATGACATGGGCGGTGCCGCTTCGGTTTTAGGTGCCATGCAGGCAATCGCGGAACTGCAACTTCCAATCAACGTTATTGGCGCCATTGCCGGATGTGAGAATATGCCAGATGGAAAAGCCTATCGCCCTGGCGATGTGCTCACCACCATGAGTGGCCAAACCGTTGAAGTATTAAATACGGACGCTGAGGGTCGTCTCGTGTTGTGTGATACCTTAACCTATGTGGAGCGCTTTGAGCCTGAGACGGTTGTTGATGTTGCTACCCTAACAGGGGCTTGTATTATTGCCCTTGGCCACCACGCTAGCGGCTTAATGAGTACCCATAACCCACTTGCTCATGAATTGTTATCAGCTTCAGAGCAAAGTGGTGACCGCGCATGGCGCTTGCCAGTTTGGGATGAATACCAAGATGCATTAGATAGCCCATTTGCGGATATGGCCAACTTAGGCGGTCGCGATGCGGGTACCATTACCGCCGCTTGTTTCTTGTCGCGCTTTACCAAAAAATACCACTGGGCGCACTTAGACATAGCTGGAACAGCTTGGCGTAGCGGAGCGAAGAAAGGTGCAACCGGTCGTCCGGTACCGCTGTTGACCCAGTTTGTGCTCAACCGCACCGCTTCGGCAGAGCAAGAATAAAACGTGATAGTGAAGGCTTAACCCATGGCACAAGGCATTTTTTACGTTCTAGACGGGCTTGATGAGCAGCAACAGTTGCAGTTCTTCTGTGAGCGTATATCACAGGCATGGCGCGATTTCCGTAGCGTTCGTGTTTGGTGTGCCAATCAAGCCGAAGCCGAAAAGCTCGATGAAGCTTTGTGGCAGTCACCCAGCGATGCGTTCGTGCCACACAACTTAGCTGGTGAAGGCCCTCCTCAGGGTGCACCGGTGGAGTTGTGCTGGCCGCAAGCAAACGTTGCCAAGCGCCGCACTGCGGCAGTGGTCAACTTGATGGCTGATATGCCCGATTGGCAAGGCGCACGGATAATTATTGAACGCGTGCCAAATGAAGATAATGCGCGCCAACAGGCCCGCGAACGCTATAAACTATACCGTAGCCAACGTGTTGAGCTACAAACGGTTAAAGCATCTGAACAGATGAATTCATTCACCCAATAGAACGAAGTGACTATTTCTATGGATAAAACGTATTCCCCGCAAGCGATTGAGCAAGCCCTTTATAAAACTTGGGAAGAGCGCGGTTATTTTAAACCGTCGGGTCAAGGCGATGCTTATTGCATTATGATCCCCCCACCAAATGTCACGGGCAGCTTGCACATGGGGCATGCGTTTCAGCATACCATCATGGACACCCTCACCCGCTATAAGCGTATGGATGGCTTTAATACCTTGTGGCAGGTTGGCAGCGACCATGCCGGTATTGCCACACAAATGGTGGTTGAGCGCCAGCTTGCCGCGCAAGGCGTAACCCGTCAAGAACTTGGCCGCGATGCTTTTATCGATAAAATTTGGGAATGGAAAGAACAATCAGGCGGCACCATTACCTCGCAGATGCGTCGCTTAGGCGACTCTGTTGACTGGGACCGCGAACGCTTCACTATGGACGACGGCTTGTCGAACGCTGTCAAAGAAGTGTTTGTACGCTTGCACAAAGAAAACCTTATTTATCGTGGTAAGCGCTTAGTTAACTGGGACCCGAAATTACAAACCGCTATTTCTGACTTAGAAGTAGAAAACAAAGAACAGCAAGGCCACATTTGGCACCTGCGATACCCACTTGCGGACGGCGCTAAAACTGCCGACGGTAAAGACTATTTAGTAGTCGCCACCACTCGTCCTGAAACCATGCTCGGCGACGTCTGCGTTGCTGTGCACCCAGACGACGATCGTTATCAAAGCCTAGTGGGCAAATTTGTTGAATTGCCGATTGTCGGCCGCCGTATTCCAGTTATTGCCGACTCTTATGTTGATAAAGAATTCGGTACTGGGTGTGTGAAGATCACGCCAGCCCATGATTTTAATGACTATGATGTGGGTAAGCGTAATAACCTACCGATGATTGCCGTGTTAGACGACCATGCTAATGTTCGCGACGTTGCTGGTTTATATACCCCTACCGGCGAATCACTGCCTGAAATTGACGGGTTTGACGGTACGTTACCAGCCGACTTCCAAGGGCTTGAGCGATTTGCTGCACGCCAGAAGATTGTTGCTGATTTTGACGCGCTTGGCTTACTCGACAAAACCGAAGCACACACCAACAAAGTGCCTTATGGTGACCGCGGTGGTGTGCCCATTGAGCCACATTTGACTGACCAGTGGTACGTGCGCGTTGGACCAATGGCTGAAGTTGCAACAAAAGCTGTCGAAGACGGTGACATTCAGTTTGTACCAAAGCAGTACGAAAATATGTACTTCGCTTGGATGCGTGACATTCAAGATTGGTGTATTTCGCGTCAACTATGGTGGGGCCACCGAATTCCTGCGTGGTATGACGAGCAAGGCAACGTATATGTTGGTCGTGATGAAGACGAAGTACGCCGTGACAATAACTTAGGCGATACACCATTGCGTCAAGACGATGACGTGCTAGATACCTGGTTCTCTTCCGCTCTATGGACATTCTCAACTTTAGGTTGGCCAGAACATACCGATGACTTGAAAACCTTCCACCCCACAGACGTGTTGGTTACCGGTTTTGACATTATATTCTTCTGGGTTGCTCGCATGATCATGATGACCATGCACTTCTTAAAAGACGAAAACGGCAAACCTCAAGTGCCATTTAAAACGGTGTACGTAACGGGGTTGATTCGTGACGAAGAAGGCCAAAAAATGTCGAAATCGAAGGGCAATGTCCTTGATCCACTCGACATGATTGATGGTATTGACTTAGAAACCTTAGTCAACAAGCGCACGGCCAATATGATGCAGCCGCAGCTTGAGGTTGAAATTAAAAAGCGTACCGAAAAGCAATTCCCAGAAGGCATATCAGCGCACGGTACCGATGCCTTGCGTTTCACCTTAGCTGCTTTAGCTTCAACCGGTCGCGACATTAACTGGGACATGAAGCGCCTAGAGGGCTATCGTAACTTCTGCAACAAGTTATGGAATGCTAGCCGTTATGTGCTGATGAACACTGAAGACCAAGATTGTGGTGTACGCGATGGCAAACCAAGTGGTGAACTCGAGTTGTCGTTAGCTGATCAGTGGATTATCGAACAGCTCAACGACACAACCAAGCAATTCCGTCATGCATTAGATACTTATCGTTTTGACCAAGCTGCTGCGATTGCCTATGAGTTTACCTGGAACCAGTTCTGTGACTGGTATCTTGAGCTAACCAAGCCAGTGCTATTTAATGGAACCGAAGCGCAACTGCGTGGCACGCGTCACACGCTAGTGACAGTGCTTGAGCAGTTATTACGGTTGTTACACCCATTGTTGCCATTTATTACCGAAGAGATATGGCAGCGCGTCGCACCATTAGCAGGTATTCAAGCAGAAACTATCATGCTGCAAGCCTACCCACAGGTACAGCCGCAGCGTTTTGCAACCGCTAGTGCCGATATGGAATGGCTAAAACAAGTTATTGTTGCCGTTCGAAACATTCGCGGCGAAATGAATTTGTCACCAAGCAAACCGTTGCCAGTGCTATTTAAGAACGCTGATGCAACCGCACAAGCGCGTCTAGAGCAGAACCAGAGCTTCTTAAGCGCCTTAGCTAAGCTTGAGTCAGTCACCTTTTTGGCGGCTGATGAAGAAGCCCCTGCAAGTGCAACCGCACTGGTTGGCCGAATGGAGATAAACATTCCTATGGCTGGCTTAATTGATACTGCAGCAGAATTAGCGCGACTTGATAAAGCTATTGAGAAAGCGCAAAAAGAATTCGATCTATTTAGCCGTAAGCTAAGTAACGAAAACTTTGTTAGCAAAGCTCCTGCTGAAGTGATTGAAAAAGAGCGTGCTAAGCAAGCTGAAGCACAGGAAACTTTGACTCAGTTGCAACAACAGCGTGAGAAAATTGCGACACTGTAATGTCGTTATTGGTTGTTTAACAAAAAAGGGATGGTTTCGTAACCATCCCTTTTTTTATGTCTTATTTTGCTAACTGAATGAATGACGTTTGTTACTCTTCTTCGTCATCACCGAAGTAAGTACCCCAACCATCATAATCAACACCTGTTAGGTTTGCTATATCGGTCACTTCTTTTGTTTGCATACGCAAAATTTCAGCATCAAGCTTCACTTCGCTCACCGCCGCGAAGGCAAAAATACGGGCGCCGTCGTCAGTTTCAAACTCATCTGCATCATCAACATGGTAGCCAACCTTGACAAGTTCTACCGCAGCTTTCTCTAGCTTGGTAAAGTCGGAACTGACCAAGTGATGCTCAATAGTAAATTTTTGCTCTGTGTCAGCACCATCGCTTAATAGTGCTTCTACCGTTTCGTCACTTTGTGCAATGAGTTCATTTAAGTTATTTGCCATACACTTATTGCCCCTGCGCCAGCTCGTGATCGAGCTCACTAATTTTTAACTGCATCAATTGGTGACAATGGGCTGATAAAGCACGTACTGCATCTTCACCAAAGTCTGCAATAGCCACTGGATTTAGCATTTCAATAATAATAGTGCCGTTATTCCAACGATTCAGCTTAATGCGACCATGAAGATTAGACACACAAATTGGTACAATATTTACGCCAGCTTGCACCGCGGTACGAAACGCACCGGTTTTAAACGGCAATAATCCGCGCCCGTAACTGCGCGTTCCTTCGGGAAATAGCAATATGGATAGCTTACGTTTGCGAATCGCTGCCGCAGCTTGCTCGATGGTGCCATGAGCGCGGCCTTTGTTTTTGCGATCAATTAAAATGTTCCCCGCTAACCAGTACAACTGACCAAAAAACGGAATCCATTTTAAGCTTTTCTTGCCAATACTGACGGTTCCCAAAGGCATCGCCCGCGCAAGGGTGAAAATATCATAACTGTTTTGATGGTTCGCTATATACACATAAGGCCCACTGTTACGCAGTGATTCCGGTATACGAATATCAAGCTTCACCCCAAATAACCGGTGCATGCGCCCATACCAGTGCGCAGCTAAGGCAGTGTTATTCCGGTGAAACGGCCGAACAATACAAATTAAAAGTAATAAGGTACTGCCAACGACAATAAAAACGCCCAACAGCAAAATACGTACAACAGCGAGCATGTAATCTCCTTCAAGCTTAATGGCCGCTAGTATAACCTGTTAGGCGCCGAAAAACGTCCGATCAGTCAGTATTTTCCACTAAAATTGCATCAACACGCTGCAACCCGCGCGGTAATTTATTGCCTCGACGGCCCCGCTCACCGCGGTAATGCTCAAGATCTGATGGTTTGAGCGTTAATTTGCGTTTGCCGGCAAGCAATGTGATTGCCGCATCCGCCGGTACCGTCGCTGCAGCGACAACATATTCTTCGCGCGACTGAGCCCGTAACGTCGGAATGCTAATCATCTTGTTGCCTTTACCTTTTGATAGTTCTGGTAAATCTCGAACTGGGAATAGCAACATGCGACCCTCATTGGAAACCACTGCTAATAAATCATTTTCACGATCATTCACCGCGCTTGGTGGTAAAATTTTAGCGCCTGTCGGCAGGTTTAAAATGGCTTTACCGTTCTTATTGCGACTGACTAAGTCGCCAAACTGACAGATAAACCCATAGCCTGCGTCAGACGCCAATAAATAGCGCTGTTCGTCTTTGGCCATTAAAACTTGGTCGATGGTTTCACCGGCAACCATGCTAAAGCGCCCGGTCAGCGGCTCACCCTGAGTTCGTGCTGACGGCAACAAATGCGCTTCACAAGAGAAACTTCGGCCTGAGCTGTCTAAAAATACAACCTGTTGGTTACTCTTACCTTGCGCTTGTGCCAAGTAAGTATCACCCGATTTATATGCCAAGTTCGTTCCATCAACGTCGTGGCCTTTAGCAGCACGTACCCAGCCTTTTTTCGACAACACCACGGTGACAGGTTCAGCTGGGGTTAAATCGCGCTCACTCAGTGCCTTAGCTTCTTGACGCTCCACCAATGGTGAACGACGATCGTCGCCATACTTTTCAGCATCAGCCAAAATTTCTTTACGAATCAGTGTCTTCATGCGACGGTCAGAACCAAGTAACAATTCAAGTTGCTGACGCTCTTTTTCAAGCTCTTCTTGCTCGCCTTTCAGTTTAAATTCTTCCAGCTTAGCTAAGTGGCGTAATTTCAATTCAAGAATAGCTTCTGCTTGCGTATCGGTTAATCCAAACCGTTCCATTAACACGGGCTTAGGCTGGTCTTCATGGCGAATAATGGCAATGACTTCGTCAATGTTCAGATAGGCTATTAATAAGCCCTCTAAAATGTGTAAGCGTGCCAATATTTTATCGAGACGATACTGCACACGGCGTGTAACCGTGTCTTGGCGGAACACTAGCCATTCTTTAAGCACATTGAGAATTGGCTTCACCTGAGGGCGACCATCTAAACCAAGCATGTTGAGGTTCACCCGGTAGTTTTTCTCAAGGTCTGTGGTGGCAAATAAGTGCTGCATCATCTGCTCGGTATCAACCCGGTTTGAGCGGGGAACAATGACTAAACGCGTCGGGTTTTCATGGTCCGACTCGTCTCGTAAGTCACTCACCATAGGTAGCTTTTTGGCTTGCATCTGTGCCGCTATTTGCTCCAACACTTTCGCGCCAGAAGCTTGATGCGGTAGCGCCGTAATCACCACTTCACCATCTTCTAGTGAATATTTGGCTCGCATACGAATAGTGCCGCGGCCAGTTTCGTAAATTTTGACGATTTCTTGATGCGGAGTAATGACCTCTGCGTCGGTTGGATAATCAGGCCCGCGCAAGTGTTCCATGATTTCGCTTAAATCTGCACTAGGTTTTTCCAGCAATAGTGCACAAGCATTGGCAACTTCACGTACGTTGTGTGGTGGAATATCGGTTGCCATACCAACCGCAATACCGGTTACACCATTCAGCAATATATGCGGCAAGCGCGCAGGCAACATGCGCGGCTCTTTCATGGTGCCGTCGAAGTTTGGCGTCCAATCGACGGTGCCTTGACCTAGCTCACTAAGCAACACTTCACTAAAGCGCGATAATCTAGCTTCGGTATAACGCATTGCCGCAAATGACTTAGGATCATCTGGCGACCCCCAGTTCCCTTGACCGTCTACCAATGGGTAGCGATAAGAAAACGGTTGCGCCATAAGCACCATGGCTTCGTAACACGCGCTATCGCCATGCGGATGAAACTTACCGAGTACGTCACCCACCGTACGAGCTGATTTCTTATATTTCGCTAATGCTGACAAGCCAAGCTCTGACATGGCGTAAATAATTCGACGCTGAACCGGCTTTAAGCCATCGCCAATATGTGGCAGTGCGCGATCCATGATGACGTACATGGAATAATTCAAATACGCATCTTCGGTAAAGCGGCGCAGAGGTATTTGTTCTAGAACTTCCGTTGACATAATTATGCTGCTCCTTACAACTCGGCCAAGTCGACCAAGTTGCCTTTACTTTCTAACCAATCGCGGCGATCGCCTGAACGTTTCTTCGCCAGCAACATATCCATTAACTCTTCTGTTGCCGAGGAGTCGTCTACCGTGAGTTGCACAAGACGACGGGTATTTGGATCCATAGTGGTTTCGCGCAATTGCAGCGGGTTCATTTCACCCAAACCTTTAAAGCGCTGAACGTTTACTTTGCCCTTTTTCTTCTCTGCTTCGATACGATCTAAAATACCCTGTTTTTCATCTTCATCGAGGGCATAGAAAACCTCTTTGCCAACGTCAATTCGGTACAAAGGCGGCATCGCCACATATACATGGCCGTGATCAACCAAAGTGCGGAAATGCTTCACGAATAACGCACATAAAAGCGTAGCAATGTGCAATCCGTCTGAGTCGGCATCGGCTAAAATACATACTTTGCCATAGCGCAACTGTTCTAAGTCTTCCGAGTTAGGATCAACCCCAAGCGCAACCGAAATATCATGAATTTCTTGCGAACCAAGTATTTGATCGGATTCGACTTCCCACGTATTCAGGATTTTCCCCCGCAGTGGCATAACGGCTTGGAAATCACGGTCTCGTGCTTGCTTTGCCGAACCGCCTGCTGAGTCCCCTTCCACGAGAAATAATTCGCTTCGAGCGGGGTCTTGAGTTGCACAGTCTGTTAATTTGCCTGGTAGTGCCGGCCCTTGGGTGACTTTTTTACGAATCACTTTTTTACTAGCACGCATGCGCCGTTGGGCATTATTGATACACAGCTCGGCCAGTTGCTCAGCTTGTTCAGTATGTTCGTTTAGCCATAAGCTGAATGCGTCTTTGACCACTCCAGACACAAATGCCGCACATTGACGTGACGACAGTCGTTCTTTGGTTTGGCCAGCAAACTGCGGGTCTTGCATTTTGACTGACAAAATATAAGCGCAACGGTCCCAGATATCTTCGGGGGTTAGGCGCACGCCTCGTGGCAGCAAGTTACGGAACTCGCAAAACTCACGCATGGCCTCCAATAAACCTTGGCGTAAACCATTTGCGTGGGTCCCCCCTTGTGGAGTAGGAATCAGGTTTACATAACTTTCGGTAACCCCTTCGCCACCCTCGGGCAACCATGTAACAGCCCAATCAACAGCCTCTTCATTACCAGCCATGGCGCCAATAAACGGCTCTTCTGGCAACGTTGGTAGTTCACGTACGGCTTCAACCAGGTAATCGCGTAGGCCATCTTCGTAAAACCAGCTTTGCTCGTCGTTATCGACCAAGTTTTTAAACGTGATTTTTAAGCCCGGGCATAACACTGCTTTAGCTCGGAGCAAATGGGTCATTTTTAGGGCAGAAAATTTTGCTGAATCAAAATATTTTGGGTCAGGCCAAAAGTGAATATTAGTCCCGGTATTGCGTTTGCCTACACTGCCAGTTACTTCAAGGTCAGTCACCTTATCGCCATTCTCAAAGGCCATTTCATAAACTTGACCATCGCGTTTTACGGTTACATTCACACGTGTAGAAAGTGCGTTCACGACGGAAATACCGACGCCATGAAGACCGCCAGAAAATTGGTAGTTTTTATTTGAAAATTTACCGCCCGCATGCAGCTTTGTCATAATCAATTCAACGCCGGGCACCCCCTCTTCTGGGTGAACATCAACCGGCATGCCGCGGCCGTCATCTTGAACTTCCAAAGACTGGTCAGGGTGTAAAATAACAATCAACTCACGCGCGTGGCCGGCAAGTGCTTCATCAACACTGTTGTCAATGACCTCTTGGCCTAAATGATTGGGGCGCGTGGTATCGGTGTACATTCCCGGTCTGCGACGGACCGGTTCGAGGCCATTGAGGACCTCTATCGCATCGGCTTTGTAATCTGACATGCGCTTATTTATCTCGTGTTGCACGGAATCGTTGTTATCGGAATGCCCATATACTGTTACAGGACGTCGAGAAACTCAAGCACAGCTGGTAAGTAGCGTGAGAAATCAACAAAACTATGATCACCGCCTTGCTCAACAAGCATTCGCTGAGTTCGATAATAGTCTCGAGCGAGTCGATAATCCAAACGTTCGTCACCAGCTTGCAGCAGCACCATCAACTCCACATCTTGCGAGAACTGCTGCTCGGCTGCAATCAAAACTTCGCGATCATGAAAATCAAGTTGATAATGCTCGTTGGTATAAGGGTGAATACGCTCGACTGACTCTTCAGGCATCCAGCTGTATGGTTGTACTGCTGGATTAATCAGAACACCACGAACATGGCGCTGGCGTTTGCGCAATTGACTCACCACATAATGCGTCCAAAAACCGCCCAGAGAACTGCCCATTACCGCACTGATTGAGTGCTTGTCGATGAGGTCATCAAGTAGAGTGCGTATATCAGCCATGCGTGATGGTTGTTGCGGCGCATATAGCAAATCATCCTTGGCGACGTGTTGTTCTAAATAATCTCGTGTTTGAATGATTTTTAAACTGCCTGGCGAGCTTTCAAATCCGTGTAAATACAGCAACAAGGCCTAAACCTCCTGGTAATAGCCATTCGCTCGAATAAGTTGTAACCACTCTTGTAAAAAGTGATTCACTTGGTGTTTTTCATCGGCGTGATGCATGCTCGGGTTTGGCACCTCATAGCTTGCTTGTAGGCGAGAAACTCCTTGGCTTCTAACCACCTCTGCAAGCTGGGCATCATGGTACAATCGCACATCTATTTGCGTCTCTCGCAACCCTGGCAATTGATTTAATAGCGCCTGCTGTTCAATTCTCACTTCAGTTGTATAGGGTGCGGTTTCCAACACCGTCACCGCAAAACGTAATTGTTGACCGACCTTAATGATCTTCGAGCCTGATTGCTTGACTCCCGCAACCATTGGACGCAAAGCTGCATAGTTGATTGCCGCCAGTCGTTGCAAGGCAGCGAGATCAAATTTATAGCGCTTTCGAATCACGTCGGTAGTCATAAATCCTCGAATTGGCGTTTATGTAATTGCAACCATTGTAGCCCAATCACGCTCGCCGCATTGTTAATTTTTCCCGCTTCTAACAACTGGACAACGTCACCATAAGGCAGCACGTGCACCCGGATATCCTCATGTTCTGTCGCCAAACCGGCATGACGAGCTGCTTTATCGCTGTCAACCAGCGCTATATAAATCGAAATTTTTTCAGTACAGCCGCCCGGTGTTGATAAATAGGTAAGCGCATAATGCAAACTTTTGGCGGTTAACCCAGCTTCTTCTTCAAGCTCACGGTGAGCAACCTGTTCTGCCGTTTCATCATGACTATCGTACATTCCCGCAACAAACTCGAGCAGCCACGGCGAAGCATCGTTTTCAAGCGCTCCTACCCGAAACTGTTCTAATACCACTAAGGCATCCTTGTGAGGATCATAGGGCAACACGACCACTGCATGGCCACGATCCATTACCTCACGCTCGAACACCGGCGACCAATCACCTTCAAATAATCGATGCTGCAATCGCAATTTATATAAGCTGAGAAAACCTTCACGAACCGGTGTTTTCTCAATAATTTTTACGTCGTTTTGATTAAATTTTTGCACAAGCAACCTTTTCTCGTTGTTTAACGTCTTATGTACTCGACTGAACGCGAATTTGATTCACAACAAGTGTAAAAAAAACCATCTTTGGCACATAATTAGTTACACTTGAAGCCATTCTGTTGCAACTGGTGCCATGCATTTTAATTCGTTTAAAAGTAAACTAGTAAACATTCACGAGTGTATGTAAAATAGCAGCCAGTTTTTTTGGCAAGATGATGCTTTCAAATAATTAGGACACCCTATCCATGAAAAAGCACGTACTATCAGTTTTAGTTGGCTTAACGTTCAGTGCGACGACTAGCGTCGCCTACGCCGACGACCTTGCACAAGTATTCCAACTTGCATTGCAAAATGACCCAACTTTACAACAGGTTGATGCGCAGCGCCGCGCAGCTCAAAAAGGTATCGACATCACCAAATCGGCATTTTGGCCTCAAGTCAATCTTTCTGCCGGATATTCACGTTCAGAATCAGAGAGTGCGACTTACGATTCAGTAGCACAAAGTTTCATTGTGGTTGACAGTGAAAACCGCGGTTGGAATGCTGGCCTTAATTTAAGCCAAACCGTGTTCGATATGAACGTATGGGATCGCGCGGAATTAAGTGAAAAACAAGCATACCAAGCTGAGGTTAATTACTTAAGTGTTCGTCAGCAATTAATGATTCGTGTGGTGAATGCGTACTTTACCGTACTCGAGCGTCAAGACGACCTAGAGTTTGCAACGGCAGAGAAAAAAGCTATTGAGCGTCAGCTTGAACAAACTAAGCAACGCTTCTCCGTTGGTTTAACTGCGATCACCGATGTACACGAAGCGCAGGCTCAATATGACACGTCAGTAGCCGCTGAAATTCAAGCTAAGAATGCGGTTGAAATTGCCCAAGAATCATTGCGCGAAATCACCGGTCGTTACCATCAAGATTTAGCTCAGCTAAACACCGAGACATTTTCACCTGAAAGCCCAGAGCCAGCCGATGCGATGCAATGGGTAAAAATTGCTGAAGATAAAAATCTACAGTTACTCGTTCAACGCGTGTCGGTTGAAATTGCTGAGCAACAAATTGATTTAGCCCGCAATGGTCACTTACCAACCGTTTCGTTGAATGGTTCATACTCGACTCGTGACACTACCACCACGGTTCGTGGTAACGAAGTTGATTTTCCGCGGATGGATTCAAACTCTATCGGACTTTCTCTGAATGTGCCGTTCTTCACCGGCTTCCGCACGTCTGCTGAAGTGGACCAAGCGCGTGAAAACTATGTCGCTTCAAGCCAGGAGCTCGAAGGTGTTCGTCGCGGTGTCGAACGTCAAGTTCGCAATGCCTTTTACGATATGGTTGCTTCACAAGCAACTATTCGTGCATTCGAACAGGCCGTGGTTTCAGCTGAAAGTGCATTGAAAGCCACGCAAACCGGTTTTGAAGTGGGAACTCGTACTATTGTGGACGTGTTAAACAGCACTCGCAATCTGTACAACGCCCGTCGTAATTTATCGAGCGCTCGTTATGGATACATTCGTCAGTATTTGACTCTGAAGCAAGCTTCAGGTCTGATCAGCGAACAAGATTTAGTAGCCATTAACGCAAGCTTGATTAATGAAAATAATTGAAAAACCGCACTTTAAGCCACGGTTCTTACTACCAAAATATTGGTTAACGTGGCTTAGCGTCGGCATTCTCTACACCATTTCTTGGCTGCCATATCGTTGGCAGCTGGGAATGGGTAGAGGTTTAGGTCGACTATTCTATCGTTTCGTTCCTCGCCGCGCTGACATTGCACGCCGTAATCTCGAACTTTGTTTTCCTGATATGTCTTCCAATGATATTGAAGCATTGGTTAAAAAGAACATGCAAAACACCGGTATGGCCTTTTTTGAAACGGGCATGGCTTGGTGGTGGCCAGATTGGCGTATTCGTCGCAAACTACATATTCACGGCGAAGAGCATTTACACGCAGCCCAAAAAGATGGCAAAGGCGTTCTGCTGTTACTGTTTCATTTTTTGAGTCTTGAAGTTCATGCTAGACTACATGGGTTCGTTAAACCAGCCGTAGGCCTTTACCGCCCACACAACAATGCGGTTATGGAGTACTTACAAACATTAGGACGCGGCCGGTCAAACAAATACATGATTCCGCGCACAGACGTGCGCAGCATGCTTCAAGCACTCGACCAAGGTGAAATTGCTGGCTACTTGCCTGATCAAGATTATGGCCGTAAGCGCACTGTATTTGCGCCATTATTCGCCGTTGAAAAAGCAAGTACCACTACCGGTACTTTATTATTTGCGGGCAATGCCAATTGTGCAGTAATGCCGGTAACCTGTTTTCGACGTGACGATGGTTCTGGGTACGATATGACCTTTTACCCTGAGTTCGAGAATTTCCCGACCGGAGATGATGTCGCTGATGTCACTCGAGTCAATCACATGATTGAATTTGCTATTCAGCAAAAACCTGAACAGTACATGTGGATACATCGGCGCTTTAAAACACGACCGAACGAGAGCGACCCTGACCTTTATAAACGTTAATCCGTTAACCAATGTCGCCACGCTTGAATAACAGTATGGCGATATTCTTCTAAATCCATTCGCGTGACATTACCACGGTCATCAAGCGCTAATTGATGAATTACTTCACGTTCAGAAATATAAGCTTTCATTAACTCTTCTGCGTCTTCGGTACTCATCAAGCCAACCTGCGCTGCCCCCTCTAATATACGAATATTGTCGGTAAACTCGGTTAACTTCTGATGTTCTGGAGCGAAACGTAGCACTAAATATTGAACCAAAAACTCTAAATCTGTGATACCACCTTCGCCCTGCTTTACGTCAAACTCCTGACCTTCTACTTTTGCTTGCAAGTGCTCGCGCATTTTTTCTCGCATGCTAAGTACTTGCGTTCTCAGTTCTGCTTCATCGCGAGTTTGGCATAGCTGCTGCTGACGTATGTCGATTAACTTCTGGCACAACTCAGGACTACCGAAAACTGGCCTTGCCCGCACTAAGGCTTGTAGCTCCCACGTCCAAGCATCTTCACGCAGGTAACTAGCAAACGTATCCAAGCGAGATACTAGCAAACCGGCTTTACCCGACGGCCTTAAACGCATATCTACTTCGTACAAAGTACCGACCACCGTTCGCGTGGTAAATAAATGCAAAATACGCTGTGCTAAACGTAGATAGAACTGTTGAACTTCAATAACTTTGCAACCATTGGTTTCGCCTGAATAGTCTGAGTCAGTAATAAATACTAAATCTAAATCAGAACCATAGCCGAGCTCCAAACCGCCGAGTTTGCCGTAAGCCATTACGGCAAAGCCCATATTGTCGATATCACGACCAGGAGGCACACCATGCTTCTCCGCTAACTGAAACCATGCTAGACGCACCACTTTTGCGATAATTGCTTCAGCAAGATAACTCAGGTGGTCACTGACCTTCATAAGCGGTAATGCTCCGCTGATATCAGCCGCAGCAACTTTCAGTTGCAAAACTTGACGGGCCTGACGTAGCGCATCCATTTGCGCCTCTAAATCTTGCTCTTGCTCCGGCAGTCGCATCAAAAACTCATCCAAAAGCGACGGATAGTCTTCCAACTTAGGCAATTGATACAAATGTTGGGGATCAATCAATTCATCAAGCAGCAACGGATATAACGCAAGCTGATGAGTCAACCACGAACTGGCGCGGCATAACTTAATTAGTTGTTCTCGTGCCCCGCTGTTTTCTACTAACAACTCAACATACGCAGTACGAGTCATAATTTTTCGCAACACTTGGAGCACACGCTCGAGTACTGAATCAGAATCAGCAAATTGCACAATGCGTTCAAGCAACAATGGAACCAAACGCGCCATTGCCTTGCGCCCACGAGGGCCTGAACCGCGTTTACGAACATCCATACGTAATTGATTGATTTGTTGCCATATGAGTTGTGCGGTAGCTTTCGCAAGGCCAACATCAACAAGAACATCGACTGCTGTGTCGTCTTCAATCATATCCTGCCAGAGCAACTGTAATTCGCCGGCCTCTTCATCCTCAGCATCAGGATCGCCGATAACTTGACGGAATTGCTCATGAACTGTCGCCATGGTTCGCTTAATTAACTCATCCACTTCGTGCCAAGGTTGTTGATAAGCGAGACTTATACGCTCTTGCAATGACGCCTCGATAGGTAAAGTTTGTGTTTGTTCATCATTGAGTTGCTGCAGTACGTGTTCCATTTTGCGCAGCACTTCATAACACGCTAACAGTGCATCGACAGACTGCTGCGGCAGCAGTCCAAGTTCGGCAATAGCTTGGTAGGCTTGAAAAATTGACTGAGTCTGCAATTGTCGTTGCTGACCACCTCGGATGAGCTGAAACGCCTGGGCTATGAACTCAATTTCACGAATGCCTCCGGGACCCAACTTGATGTTGCGCTCGAGCCCTTTTCGTCGCGTTTCTTGCGTGATTAAGCTCTTCATTTTGCGCAAGGCATCAATGGCGGAGAAATCAATATAACGACGGTAAACAAATGGGCGCAATAATGCCGACAGTTGTTGCTGATAATTGGTATCCGATCCGATGATGCGAGCCTTAACCATTGCATAACGCTCCCAGTCGCGTCCCTGCTCCTGATAGTAATATTCAAGTGCCGACAAACTGGCCACAACTGGGCCTGATTGACCGAATGGCCGAAGCCTCAAGTCAACACGAAACACCCGACCATCCACGGTAATTTGATCAAGCATACTCACCAAACTCTGGGCAAGTTTAGTGAAAAATACACTATTCTCGATAGGTTTACGCGGATGATCTGTTTCACCTTGCTCAGGGTAGCAAAAGATAAGATCGATATCGGATGAAAAGTTGAGTTCACCGCCACCCAATTTACCCATACCAATGACTAACAATGGAAGCACTTTGCCATGCTCGTCACGCGGCGTGCCAAAACGTTCGCAAAATCGCGGATACAGCCAAGCTAATGAGCAACTAATGAAGGCATCAGCAGTAGCGGTAATATGCGCCAGCACGTCCTCTAGAGCCATTTGTTGCAGTAAGTCTGCTGCTGCAATTGTGGCGAACCAGCGCTGCCGTAACTGCCGCACCACTCGATTGGCTTCGGTTTCGTTCGTGCAACGTGCCAGGCTATCATTTAAGCAAAGCTGATAATCGCTCGGTTGAGGCAGAACAACTTGTTCCCCTTGCCACTCAATAGCATCGGGCTGTTGCTCTATAACACGGGCAACAAACTCACTAATTGACGTTACTCGCGCCAGCAACTTCACAGTTACAGTATCCAATATGGCTCTTGTTTCAGAGCAGCTCTGCGTGAACGCTCCAACGCGTAGAGAAGTGACTCAAGTTGCACTTCTTGCCAACTGAGTAGTTTTTCCGTGTTAATGTCGTCGGTATCTTTAATGGCCTCACGCAAAAGCTTTAATGCCATAATTTCTCGAATGCCACGCATCATGTCTTGCCACGGTGCGCGGAAACTTTCGCGATCATCGGCATCGAACAAATAGCCAACGCAGTAGCCCAACTGTAGCGAGCTTTGTAACTGCGGTAGAAGTTTTAAATATTGGTCGGCACGCATCTCGTCGTGACGCGTGAAGGCTTCAACAACTTGTTGCCAATCTTCACGCAAGCGCTGTGCCGCCCATTGCTTTAGTGGTAATTGCGTTAACTGCTCGTGACGAGGCTGTTGCGCACAAAGTTCACCCAGCTCAAACAAAGTAAGCTGATAATCATCACGTTTGCTAAGGTTAATGACTAATTCCAGCTGAACCGCATGTTCTTGTTGTTCCAGAATTTCATCGTACAATTTTTGATTTTGCTCCAGTGCACGGTGGTATGCACCATCCTCCGCGGTTAGCTCGTTGAGTCCGTCGTAGCGACTCAGCCAGCCGAGATGTCCCAGCATTTGCTCTAACCGTACAATATGATCACTCACATCAATTTCAAACAGAGCGAGCTGCTGCAGCACGACTTTACACAAACGAATACCGTCAGTAATTCCGGCCACAGCACGCACACTCGGTTGCTCATTCAAACAGGCATCATTGTGCTGCCAATATTGCAGCGCGTATGCCAGAGCTCGATAAAGACCACCACCAGCATCGTCAGTTGGTTGCTGGCGAACAAAGTGAGCATGCGTAAATGGCTCTAACACCGATTTTTCTGCCAACAAATAGCCCCGAGCAGCCTTACTTAAGCTGCCCACTCGTGCATTAACACGTGTGATGAAGCGTCTCGCCAACTTATATGCTTGCGCTATCTCACCGCCTTGAACCTCAAGCTCAATTTCACAAATTGGTCGAGTCTTATCGTTGGCAATAACCTGACCTTCGTCGAAAACCAATTCAATCACACCATCGCCGCTGATGATTTGCCAACGATGGCGGGTGAAATCGGTACGAAATATTTCGGTTAATTCGCGCTGAACATCGAATACGGGGAATTCATCAGGCCAAATATCTTCTTCAAACAACGTCAAATCAGGTTCGTCGCGCGTTACTACAACATTGTATTCAGGGCGAGAATGCATGCCACCAAGCACTTCACCTGACAATTTAATGGTTTGTTCACGTTCATCGCCTCGACGGCGAATACGTAAACCAATGTCATGCTGACGCAATTGCAGGTCCGGCGTATCGAAATACGCATTACTTAATTCCAGTTGGCTCGGTTGTGCTTCTTTAGCTAGCTGTTGGCACAATGCTAGAACCGCATCTCGCTTGGCTGGTTCTACCAGTAACTTTAGTTCTATTTCTTGACTCACGAGTGGTCTCTTACACGTTGATTTTGCTTGTTTCATACGGTACTCGTACTCATTGTGCGGGTCAACTTAAATGGGCTTGACAGCGGTGTTTAAAAAATGCACCGTGGGCGCGATTTAGAGAATTAAAAAAATGTGATCATACTAACTTTACGCGCGCCCAAAAAGTCATATACTGGCGCCCGAAATATGTCACCGCCAGCCTTGGGCTGAGTCCTACAGGAGATGCTATGTTTAAAGCGAGTGAAGTACTTGCGGCTCAGTATACCGGCGCCGACCTTGGTCGACTCCAACAAGCCATCACCGACAACTATTTAGTCGATGAAGATGCTTATTTGCGTGAGCTGTTGCCCCTTGTGCCTCAAGACAACGAAAATCTTGAGCGCGTAACCCAAGCGGCAGCTAATTTAGTGAATAAAGTTCGCGACCGTGCTGATGGCGGTGGCGTAGATGCGTTTTTGCAAGAATACAGCCTTGACACCAAAGAAGGCATTATTCTAATGTGTTTGGCAGAAGCATTGCTGCGTATTCCAGATGCCACAACTGCTGACGCGCTTATTCAAGACCGATTATCCGGCGGTGACTGGCACAAACATATGGGCCAAAGCGCCTCATGGCTAGTCAACAGCGGCACTTGGGGATTAGCGTTAACCAACAACGTCATTAACCCAACTGGTAAGCCAATGGAAACGCCACGCGGTGTATTTCGCCGTATGGTGCGCCGTTTAAGCTCGCCTGTGGTACGCAAAGCCACGTACGCGGCGATGCGTATTATGGGGACGCAGTTCGTACTGGGCCGAACCATTGAAGAAGCACTGAAAAACAGTCGCAATAACCGCGACAAAGGTTATACCCATTCTTATGACATGCTCGGTGAAGCAGCATTAACCATGGCTGACGCACGCCGTTATCATGCTGATTATGTCAACTCCATTAAAGTTGTTGGCAAAGAGAACTTCAATAACCCGAACGCGCCGCGACCGACCATTTCAATTAAATTGTCAGCGCTACACCCGCGTTACGAAGTTGCTAATCATGAGCGTGTACTAACCGAACTTGCCCAAAGCTTGACTGAATTAGTGAAGCTTGCCAAAGAGGCTGACGTTGGCGTGAGTATTGACGCCGAAGAAATGGACCGCTTAGAGCTGTCATTAGAGCTGTTCGAAAAAGTCTACCGCAGTGGCGTATGTAAAGGCTGGCCACGCTTTGGCTTAGTGGTGCAGGCGTATTCAAAACGGGCGTTACCAGTATTGTGCTGGGTCACCGCGTTAGCCCGCGAGTGTGGCGATGAAATTCCTGTGCGTTTGGTTAAAGGTGCCTACTGGGATACCGAAATTAAGCTATGCCAAGTGAATGGCTTGTCTGGCTACCCTGTTTACACCCGCAAAGCCAATACCGACGTGTCGTACTTAGCCTGTGCACATTACTTAATGAGCCCAGCAACGGACGGTGCCATCTATCCACAATTTGCCACACACAACGCGCAAACGGTGGTGGCCATTCGCGATTTAAATGCAACATATCAGCGCCGCATTGAGTTCCAGCGTTTGCATGGCATGGGTGATGACTTGTATGACACCTTGTTGGAGCAAGATGAAAACACCACGGTACGTATTTATGCGCCGGTGGGTGCCCACAAAGATCTACTGCCTTATTTGGTTCGCCGTCTACTCGAAAATGGTGCAAATACGTCATTTGTGCACAAACTGGTTGACCCACAAACACCGGTTGCTGAATTAACCGAGCACCCGCTACACACAATGCTGAAACATAAGCATTTCGCGAACCATAAAATTCCACTACCGACGCAAATTTTTGGCGATCGGAAAAACTCGTTAGGACTGAATATGAACATTCACTCACAAGCTGATGATTTTATTAATGCCGTACACCAGTACCGCGACAAGCAATGGCAAGGTGGCCCGATTGTTAACGGCGACGTAGTGGACGCGCATCACAAAGTGGCCATTCATAGCCCACAAAACACCAGCCACCATATTGGTACTATTTGTTGGGGTGACAAAGCGTTAGCCGAGCAAGCATTGAAGAGCGCTAATGCGGCCTATCGTCGCTGGCGTGACACTGACGTCGAAGTACGTGCAAGCGCATTGGAAAAACTCGCTGATTTGCTTGAGGCAAATCGCATTGAGTTAATCGCTTTATGTAGCGTTGAAGCAGGCAAAAGCCTACAAGACGGTATTGACGAAATTCGTGAAGCCGTTGACTTCTGTCGTTATTACGCGCAGCAAGCACGTGAGCTTATGGGCGAAGGCACTACCTTACCGGGCCCTACTGGCGAAACCAACGAACTATTCGTGCAAGGCCGCGGTACCTTTATTTGCATTAGCCCATGGAACTTCCCACTTGCCATTTTCTTAGGCCAAGTGGCAGCCGCCCTAGTAACAGGTAACTGTGTTATTGCAAAACCTGCAGAACAAACCGGCCTTATTGCATTCCGCGCGGTACAGCTAGCTTTGGAAGCTGGTATTCCGGGTGATGTATTGCACTTTATGCCGGGTAGCGGCGCTGAAGTGGGTAGCTTCTTGGTGTCGCAAGAAGAAATTGGTGGGGTGTGCTTTACTGGTTCAACCTATACAGCACAAGCCATTAACCGTGCATTAGCAGCTCGTACCCGCGCAATTGTCCCATTGATTGCAGAAACCGGCGGTCAGAACGCTATGTTGATCGACTCAACTGCCCTGCCTGAGCAAGCAGTCACTGATATTGTGGCGAGCGCATTCAAGAGCGCGGGTCAGCGTTGCTCGGCATTACGTGTGCTGTTTGTGCAAGACGACATTGCCGACCGCGTTATCGATTTGCTGAAAGGTGCGATGGCAGAACTTAAAGTGGGTGACCCTATTCTGCATGAAACCGACGTAGGCCCAGTAATTGACGGTGTGGCGAAAAGCAACCTTGAGCAGCATGTGAACGACATATCACAAGCTGGCCGCCTCATTGCCCGTGCACCCATGCCTGAATACACCAACGGCGGTACTTTCGTGGCACCAACAGCGATTGAAATTGACAGCATTAATCAGTTGGTGAAAGAAAACTTTGGCCCAATTTTGCACGTTATTCGTTACAAAACGAGCGAGCTCGACACGGTTATTCAAAGCATTAATGATACCGGTTTCGGTTTAACCTTCGGTATTCATAGTCGCAACGAAACCTTTGCAGCAGATATTGCGCGTCGCATTGATGTGGGTAACGTGTACATCAACCGTAACCAAATTGGTGCGGTGGTTGGCGTACAGCCATTTGGTGGTCGTGGTATGTCGGGTACTGGCCCGAAAGCTGGTGGTCCTCACTACTTGACGAGCTTTGTTACCGAGAAAACTCGCACCAACAACATTACCGCTGTAGGTGGTAACGCAACCTTGTTGTCGTTAGGTGACTAACGACAACAAGCGCTACAAGTAGCCAACATGGTGTGGGCGATTAAAACTCGCCCACTTCATGCATGTATAAACTCTCACTACCGTCTTCAATAACACCTACTAAGCCATGAATACGTGGCAAAATACGCGCCATATAGAACTTCGCAGTTTTTACTTTACTGGCTAAATACGGACGCTCGCCAATCAGTGGCTCAGCCACTTTTGCCATGCGCAACCACATGTATGCAAAAGCCACATAGCCAATCAAATACAAGTACTCAACCGCTACGCTATTGATAATATTTTCATCATCAGCAACTTTAGTCAGAACGTTTTTGGTGACGTCGGCAACAAGTTGCGTTGCTTGTGCAAGCTGCTGATACTCTTTTTCTAAGCCAGCTTGCGGTTGTGCTAACAACGCCTGAATATCATCTAGCAATGGCTTGAGCATTTCACCGCGCGAGCCCGCAACTTTGCGGCCTAGCAAGTCTAACGCTTGAATGCCGTTAGTGCCTTCGTAAATTTGGGCAATACGAGCATCACGCACCAGTTGCTCTTGCCCCCACTCACGAATAAACCCGTGGCCGCCAAATACTTGCTGGCCGATAACCGTCGCTTCGAATCCGGTGTCCGTTAAAAACGCTTTAGCAACCGGTGTTAGCAATTGCACTAATGCTTCGGCACGTGCTTTTTGCGCTGGGTCTTGCGCGTACTTAGCAATATCTAGTTGCTGCCCGACGTAGGTTGAGAACGCCCGACCGCCTTCAACAAAGGCCTTCATAGTTAACAGCATGCGGCGAACATCACCGTGCACAATTAACGGATCAGCTTCTTTAGCCATGTCGCGAGTCGCTTTGGCACCGCGCCCTTGAATACGGTCTTGTGCATATTCCAGAGCATTTTGATACGAGCGCGCGGCAGCGCCTAAGCCCTGAATACCTACCCCTAATCGCTCATAGTTCATCATGGTAAACATGGCTGGTAGGCCTTTGTGAGGCTCACCGACAAGCCAGCCCCTTGCGCCATCAAAATTTAATACGCAGGTAGCCGACGCGTGAATACCCATTTTGTGTTCAATAGAACCACAGGTCACGCCATTGCGTTCGCCTAAGCTACCGTCTTGGTTCACTAAAAACTTAGGCACTAGGAACAAACTAATGCCCTTGCTGCCGGCTGGCGCGTCAGGCAATTTAGCTAACACCAAATGCACAATGTTTTCTGCAAGGTCATGTTCGCCGCCGGTAATAAATATTTTAGTACCCGAGATGGCAAAACTGCCGTCATCGTTCGGAACGGCTTTTGAACGAATAATGCCTAAGTCTGTGCCTGCATGCGGCTCCGTCAAACACATTGAGCCGGTCCATTGTCCGCTAATCATCTTTTCAAGATAGGTGGCTTTAAGTGCGTCGTCGCCGTGTTGATCAATAGTCATAATGGCGCCGGCGGTTAAGCCAGAGTACAAAGAAAACGAAATGTCAGCAGCGCAGAGCATTTCTTCGTATTGTGCAGAGATACTTTTCGGTAGGCCCATGCCACCAAACTCAGGGTTTGCGGTCACACCTACCCAGCCGCCCTCAGCTAGCTGTTTAAAGTTTTCTTTGTAGCCTTTGGGGGTAGTTACAACGCCATCGTTAAATTGCACGCCTTCTTCGTCGGCGGCACGCGCGTTTGGTGCAATTAAGGTTTCGGCTAGCTTGGCGCCTTCATCAATAATGGCAACGGCTGTTTCCATATCTAGTTCGGCTAATTCACCAAACTGCGCCCAGTCTTTATCTACTTGGAATACGTCTTGCAGCACAAACTGCATGTCTTCGCGAGGAACACGATAGTCCGCCATGACAACACCTCTTTAAGTTGCGGCGATTTCGTCGGGAGTCATTCCGCACGAAATCAAACAATGGATTTAAACAGGTGTTTTAATATCAGATAACCTAGGGCTTTGTCCAGTCTTCTAGTGCTGGCTGCGAGAATGCTTGGTTGTCTTTCACGAACACAACGTGCGCGGGTGCGATAGTCAATACCGTCAACCCTTCAAAGCGCTCCCCTTCAAAAAGTCGCACCCCACTTAATTCAATCCAACGCCCCTGTGGCCGCGATGAATACTGGTGTCCGTCATAACTAAAGCTGGGAATTGTGCGCCGAAACGAGGGGGCCAATTGATCCAGTCCCGGCACTACACTGCGGTTCAAATTATCGGCATCACCACCTTGTTCGCCCTCAGCAAGGGCACTTTCAAAGGCACTGAGTAATTGCGGAGATATTTGACTTAAATCAATTGCCTGATTGTCGTTAACGGGGCTTGAATTCTCTTGTTGTTGAATAGTAATCGGTCGTTGCTCAGCGTTTTGTGCCACCTGTTCTGCACTCGCAAAGGGTTCGTCGGTCACACGAGTTTCGGGTGTCATAGCAGGCCACTGCGGCGTCTTGATTGCTGTCATGTCACCAAGTTGGTATTGCGCCTGAGTGACTGGCGACGCCTGCTCACGCTCTAAGGCCTCAGTATTGGCTCTTGCTTCTGCGCGATGATGAGCCACCCATTGCACCGTGAACCAACCTAACACGCCGGCGAGCACAATAACCAACAACCATAACAGTATGCGCGGTGCACCAGCACTGGCTACTTTTGCCGAATGAAGTCGCACCTCTGACGAGCCTTGTACTAATGGCGACGATTGATTCTTTAACGCTTTGAGCACCGATGACATTAGTGTACCTCTGTGGTAGCTGTGGTTGCTGTGGTAGCTGATAGCTTAGGGCCACCGAGCTCACTGTGCGAAATTAGCCATGCCAGCGTCAGCGCATCAAGTTTACTGGTCACACTTAACCCTTTAGCTATTTGCAGGCGCTGAAGTTGTTGGGTTAAAGGTTCGCTTGCTTGGTGCGACTGTGCGCGCAACTGTTGCTTTAACTGTTGCGCCAACCACTGCTGATAAACAGAGCCTGCGGCTTCGGCCTCGGCTAAGGTATATCCCGGAGGCTGGGCAACCACCAATACAAACTCTCCGGTCCAATTATCGGCCGGTTGTTGATTGCTGCTGCCGACAAATTGATAACTGTTGTCAGTTAACACCAACAAGTGCGGCAAATTTACTTTCACAATCTGATCATAACGTGCGCTGCCGGCTATGCACATCAATTCAAACCCTTCTACCCATCGACAAAAGTCGGTGTTGCTAGGGGGCTTGGGTAGCTGCCACGCCTGCGCAATGGCCTCGACAGCAACTGGTTTCAGCGGTTCAACGTGGGCCTTTGCTGGGGCCGAAACGGGGCTATTTTGTTGTTGCCACCACCATGAGCCCGCTGCAACGCTAATTGCCACAACAATAAAAGACAACGCCAGCGCAACCACCTGAGTTAGGCTTGATGAAGGCCCTGGTACGGTCCTCGTTGTACCCGCGTCACCATCAAGTTCTTGCACTGCTATTTTGATATGTTTGGCGCCAACGACCGGTTGTTGATCGTTATAAGCCGCTAACAAGGCACGATCACACAACAAGTTCAAACGCCGCGGAATACCTTCACTGGCCTGGTGAACCTTTTTAATTGCGTCGGCATCAAATAACCCACGCTGTGCACCCGCAACCTGTAAGCGATAGTTAATATAGCGCTCACTGTCGGCAAACTGCAGCGGTAATAAATGGTAGCGCGCAGTAATGCGTTGCGCTAATTGCCTTAATTCACGACGTCGCAGTAAGTCTTGCAATTCAGGTTGGCCAATAAGAATTACCCGCAATAATTTATGTTGATTGGTTTCTAAGTTAGTCAGCAACCGCAGCTGTTCTAGCACTTGCGGTTGCAGATGCTGGGCTTCATCAATCAGCACTACGCATTGATGATTTTTTGCATGTGCGGCTAACAAAAATTGACTCAGTTTGTCGGTTAGCTGTTTAGCTGTTGCGTCCTGCGCGTTGTAGTCAATACCAAACTCATCGCAAAGTGTTGCGAGCAGCTCAATAGAATTCAGCATTGGGTTAAGAATAAAAGCGGTTTGCGTGTGTTCAGGTAACTGTTCGAGCAGCGCGCGCGAAACCGTGGTTTTACCGGTACCCACTTCGCCAGTCAGCAATATAAACCCGCCGCTGCCTTGCAGCCCATAGCTTAAATGAGCGAGCGCTTCTTGATGACGCTCACTTAAATATAAAAATTGCGGGTCTGGTGCAATCGAAAACGGTTCCGTATGCAGACCAAAGTAGTTCAGATACATAGCAAAATCACTGCAAGCATTGGTATAGTGCAGAACAGTGTAACGACTCACTTGCATCAGGGCTAGTGATTCGCGATCATCGATAAAATTTTAATAGGAGTTCGCGTGAAAATTTACTTGGTCGGCGGTGCAGTTCGCGACGCGTTACTGAATAAGCCAGTGCACGAACGTGATTTCGTGGTGGTCGGCAGTACGGTTGATGACATGCTTAAGCGCGGTTTTCGGCAAGTCGGTAAAGACTTTCCGGTATTTTTGCACCCGCAAACGGGTGAAGAATACGCCCTTGCGCGCACCGAACGAAAAACCGCTAAAGGATATACCGGCTTTAGCGTCTATGCAGCACCTGATGTGACGCTTGAAGCCGATTTGCAGCGCCGCGATTTGACCATAAATGCCATTGCACAAAGCGACAGTGGTGAGCTAATCGACCCTTATGGTGGCTTGAGTGATATTCAAGGGCGAGTACTTCGCCATGTTTCGAATGCCTTTGTCGAAGATCCCCTCAGAGTACTGCGAGTTGCGCGCTTTGCCGCACGCTTTGCTGGCGACGGCTTCACCATTGCACCGGAAACTTTAACCTTGATGCGCACCATTAGCGCCAGCGGTGAGCTTGCCGAGCTTGCGGCCGAACGAGTTTGGCGGGAAACTGAAAAAGCTCTGCACACCCATCATGTGCACATGTTTTGGCGGGTCATTGCTGACGCTCAAGCCTGGTCGCCATGGTTTATGCCGCTTGCCAACAAGCTTAATATTGCGCAGCTTGGCGAGCAGCTGAAGCGCCTACCGACTCATTTCAATGCCGAAGAATTAGCGCAGATGCGCTGGGTTTTAACATGTTTAGCTCTCACGCCAAGTGAACATGAACAACTGGCGCAGAAGTTAAAGCTACCAAACGCCTATGCAAAGCTTGCTTACAGCGCATTTCAAACAAGTTACTCAGCAACGCATAAGCTCAGCCCACAATGGTTTTTCGACACCATTGGCAAAGCAGATGGCTGGCGGCGTAAAACGCAATTCATGCAGTTAGTTGGGGTGTGGCAGGCACTTGGCATGGCCGCGGATACAGCCCAAGCGTTATTAAAACTCTACGAACAAGCTCTGTCGGTGAGCGCGCGTGAGGTGATTGCCAGTGCAGCCGAGCGCCAGCAGCAATTAGCTGGCCCAGCCATTGGTGAAGCCATTCGCCAGCAGCAGCAACAGTTAATTGAGGCTCACTGGCGCGACATTGACGGTGTTAATTAAACCAGAAAAATAATAATGCGCCCAAAGCTAAACGATAAATAACAAAGGGCAGCATGCCCATGCGGCTAATCACCTGAAGAAACACGTGAATACACACATAAGCGGCAATAAATGAGGTAACCATGCCAACCACCACGGGTAACCACGCTACCGGCTCTGGCGTCTGCACCAGCTTCAGACCTTGATAGCCACCAGCCATAATAATAATTGGTATTGAAAGCAAGAAACTGAAGCGCGCGGCGTCGGTTTTGGTTAGGCCAAGCATCATGCCCGCCGTCATGGTAATACCAGAACGCGACGTACCCGGAATTAACGCTAATGCTTGGGCAATACCGACAAAAATAGCTTGGCGCAGTGTCAGCTGCTCAATACCTTGACGCTGCGATGCACGAGCATCGGCAAACCAAAGTAATAAGCCAAACACCACGGTTGTAGTGGCTATGACCAGCGCCGAGCGCGCAGCGTTTTCAACCAAGTCGCTGCCGAACAACCCGGCTAATCCGGCTGGTATGGTCGCCCAAATAATCAACCAAGCTAAGCGACTATGAGCGTTATGCTGGCCACGCAAACTGGCAAACCAATTGACAGTCAGCTGGCCAACTTCTTCGCGAAAATACAGCATGACCGCTAACAAGGTGCCCACATGCACCGCAACGTCGAATGCCAACCCTTGGTCTTCCCAACCCAGCAATTGTGAAGGCAATATCAAATGGGCCGAACTAGAAATCGGTAAAAACTCAGTAAAACCTTGAATTAACGCAAGAATTATTGATTCAAAAGTACTCACAACGGTGCATTCCCTGTACAAGTCGAATAAATTTTTAAAAATGGTAGGTTTTCAAACTGAAATTCTACGGGTTCCAACACTTGCTGACCACGATAATTTTGCCAATGCTGCGCAAAGGTTTGCCCACTAATTGGATGCCGTAATGTTGGCGCTAACTCTGCCAATGGCCACAACACAAACGCATTTTCTAGAATTTCACCACGCGGCAACTGCACAGGGCTGTCACACACAGTGTCATCGTACATCAGTAAGTCGATATCTAATGTCCGCGGACTATATCGGGCAGCATTCGAACTGTGCCCGTGATCACGTTCAATTTGTTTGCAAACAGCGCTGACGTCACTGATGGAAAGCGACGTTTCAACACGCGCAACCAAGTTATAAAAGCGACGACCAGAAAAGCCAACCGCGTCGCTTTCAAATACACGCGACACCGCCATTGGCTGCGTCACACGAGCAAACTCTTGGTGCAATGCATGAATGCCAGCGCGTATATAGCGCTCCCGCTCTCGGTTACTGCCAATACCTAACCAAACTGTGCTCATAACGCCTACCGAGCCTGCGAACGCACAAGTTCAACCGCGGTATATTGTGCCGCCGGTACAGCTTGCGGTTTGGCCACTTTCACGCGAACGCGTGGCGTTTTGAACTGTTGTAAAATCAGCTGTGCCACTTCTTCTGCAATGGTTTCAATAAGAGCGCGTGGGCGAGCCTGAATTAATTGAATGACGGCTTGGCTCAACGCATCATAATCAAGCGCGTCGTTCAGCTGCTCTGACTCTGCCGCCTTACGGTGATCCCAGTCCATTTCGAGATCTAGTATAAGTGGTTGAGTTTGCTCATGTTCCCAGTCGTAAACGCCAATGTAAGCATCAACTTTTAGACCTGTGACGTAGACTTTATCCATACTCGTTTCCGTATTAATAGAAATTCAGCGGCAAAGCGCTTATGCTATGGGCTTTGCATATTAACGGAAAGCACAGCAGAAGCAAACGCACATATATGGGCGCTTTAATTGTATTAGCCATCATTTCAGCCTACTTATTCGGCTCTATTAGCAGCGCTGTGCTGATCTGCCGCCTATTCGGCCTGCCCGACCCTCGCAGTTCTGGCTCGAATAATCCAGGTGCCACCAACGTTTATCGGCTCGGCGGAAAAATTCCCGCAGTACTCACACTTTGGTTTGATGTATTGAAGGGCATGATTCCTGTTTGGGGCTCGTATTTTCTTGGTATCGAGCCATTTTATCTAGGTATTATTGCCGTTGCTGCCTGTTTGGGACATATCTTCCCACTGTATTTTCATTTCCGCGGGGGTAAAGCCGTGGCCACCGCCTTAGGCGCCATGTTCCCCGTTGCATGGGAAATGGCTCTATTGCTTATTGCAACTTGGTTGCTGGTATTTCGTGTAAGCCGCGTGTCGTCATTAGCAGCAATTGTTACCGTTAGCTTAGCGCCCTTCTACGCGTACTGGATAAAACCTCAATATACGGTTCCAGTCATTATGATCTCTGTGCTCATTATGTGGCGGCATCAATCAAATATCGTGCGCCTACGTACGGGTCAAGAAAAACGCACGCGCCGCCAGGGCTAAGCAATTCCAGTGAACGTTTAACCGTGCGGCGCTAAGAGCTCTGACAACGGCCAACGTGGGTAGGTTTTAATCTGAATATCGGTTGTTTCCCCAGCAACTAAGCGTTGCGCACCCGCAAAAGCAATCATAGCCCCGTTGTCGGTGCAAAACTCAGGCCGTGGAAAATATGCTTGCCCACCAATGCGGCGGGTAAACTCAGTGAGTTCAGCGCGTAAATGTTTGTTGGCGCTTACACCACCGGCAACCACTAAACGCTTTAACCCCGTTTGCTCAAGTGCACGACGGCATTTTATAACCAACGTATCGACAACCGCATCTTGAAACGCTCGAGCAATGTCGGCAAGAGCTTGCGCTGAGCCGTCAGAGCTAGAAATAGTGTTCGCCGCAAAGGTTTTCAGCCCGCTAAATGAAAAGTCTAAGCCAGGTCGGTCGGTCATGGGTCGCGGAAATTGATGTGTACTTTCATTTCCCTGCTCGGCCATTGCTGCCAAGCGTGGACCACCGGGGTAATCTAGGCCCATTAACTTAGCGGTTTTATCGAAGGCTTCGCCCGCCGCATCGTCCACCGATTCACCTAATAACTGGTAACGACCAATACCATCAACACGCACTAACTGAGTGTGCCCGCCCGACACCAATAGCGCTACGAACGGAAACTCAGGTGGGTTTTCCTCAAGCATTGGCGCCAGCAAATGGCCTTCCATATGGTGCACGGCAATTGCAGGTACGTTCCAACCGAATGCTAAACTGCGCCCAATACATGAACCAACTAACAAAGCGCCAACTAACCCGGGGCCTGCTGTGTAGGCTACCCCGTCTATATCTTGCGCGGTTAATTGCGCTTGCTTTAGCGCGGCTTGAATAAGCGGCAGGGTTTTACGCACATGGTCGCGCGATGCCAGCTCCGGCACCACACCACCATAGTCTGCATGGAGTTTAACTTGTGAATAAAGCTGATGCGCCAATAACCCCTGGTCGGTATCATAAATCGCGATACCCGTTTCATCACAGGATGTTTCAATACCTAGCACACGCATGACAACTCTCTCACTTTGGGACGAAAAAACGGCGCACAGTTTAGCTTAGTTTTTACCTAAAGTCAGTCGAGATCGACAGTGACACCTTGCAGCGCACTATCATCGTCATTAGCGTTGCTATCACCACTTAGTTTAATGCGTAAACGCAAGTCATTTTCTGCATCAGCATGGCGCAATGCTTCTTCGTAACTAATGCGCCCCGCTTTGTACAAATCAAACAACGCTTGGTCAAAGGTTTGCATGCCAAGCTCGCGAGACTTCGCCATAATCTCTTTAATTTCGCCCATGTCATTGGTGGCAATTTTTTCGGCCACAATCGGGCTATTCAGCAAAATCTCAATTGCCGCTGCGCGCCCGCCATCAATAGTGGGTACTAACTGCTGTGCAACAATGCCGCGCAAGTTTAGCGACAAATCAAACATAAGTTTGCCAATTTTCTCTTTCGGCACCATGTGCATAATACGCTCAATTGCTTGGTTGGCGTTGTTCGCGTGCAGCGTCGCCACGCACAAATGGCCAGTTTCAGCGAACGTTAGCGCATACTCCATGGTTTCTTGCGAGCGAATTTCACCCACAAGAATAACGTCAGGTGCTTGGCGCAATGAGCTTTTCAATGCCGCTTCAAAAGATTCAGTATCGGCCCCTACTTCGCGTTGCGTAATCATTGATTTTGCATGCTCATGGACAAACTCAACGGGGTCTTCAATGGTTAAGATATGCCCTTTTGAGCTTTGATTTCGATAACCAATCAGCGCTGCCAAGGTGGTTGATTTACCCGTACCGGTACCACCGACCACGAGCACTAACCCGCGTTTATTCATGATCAGTTTGGTTAATACTTCGGGCAATTTCAGTTCTTCTACTGTTGGTATCTCGGTGACAATGCGACGCACCACCATACCGGCGCGCTGGCGTTGCCAAAATGCACTAACCCGAAAACGACCTATCCCTTCACGGAAAATTGCAAAGTTGGCTTCCTTTTCGTCCATGAACTCTTTGAGGTGTTTGTCACCTAAAGCCTCTTTCACGATAGCCAGCGCAGCGTTGTCACTGAGCTTTTGTTCGGTTAACGGGGTCAACTCACCATTAATTTTGGCGCTTGGCGGCAGCCCAGCAGAAATAAATAAGTCTGAACTGTTCCGCTCAACCATTATTTTCAATAGCTTATCTAACACCATAATTAGAAGGAATCCTTATTGGCAGCTTTGGCTTTGGCATCGGCACGCCCAACCAAACCTTGGTTTAATAAGTTCTGTAAGCATTGATCAAGGGTTTGCATACCATGCGCAGCCCCAGTTTGAATTGACGAATACATTTGCGCAATTTTGTCTTCACGAATCAAGTTTTTAATGGCTGACGTTGCAATCATAATCTCATGTGCCGCAACACGCCCGCCGCCAACTTTCTTCAACAGCGTTTGCGAAATTACTGCGCGCAGCGATTCTGACAACATCGAACGAATCATCGGCTTTTCATCACCCGGGAATACATCCACAATACGGTCAATGGTTTTCGGCGCTGAGGTGGTGTGCAAAGTACCAAACACCAAGTGACCTGTTTCCGCTGCGGTCATCGCTAAACGAATCGTTTCAAGGTCACGCATCTCACCCACTAGAATAACATCAGGGTCTTCACGCAGAGCCGAGCGTAACGCGTTACTAAAACTATGTGTATCGCGGTGTACTTCCCGTTGGTTAATTAAACTGCGCTTATTTTTATGCACAAATTCTATCGGGTCTTCGATGGTTAAAATGTGATGATGCTTACTTTCATTAATATAGTCGATCATCGCTGCCAAGGTCGTTGATTTACCCGAACCGGTTGGGCCGGTAACCAAAACTAGGCCACGCGGGTTTTCTGAAATGGTTTTAAAAATTTCAGGCGCCCCTAATTGTTCAAGCGTTAACACTTCACTAGGAATGGTACGAAAAACGGCGCCAGCACCACGGTTTTGTACAAATGCGTTAACCCGGAAGCGCGCTAAGTCGGGCACTTCAAACGAAAAGTCGCACTCTAAATTTTGTTCGTATTCTTTGCGCTGACGATCATTCATGATGTCATAAACAAGCTCTTGCACCTGCTTATGACTTAGCGCTGGGATATTTATTTTACGAACGTCACCGTCTACCCGTATCATAGGAGGCGAGTCTGCTGATAAATGTAAGTCTGATGATTTATGCTTAACAGCGAAACTGAGTAACTCAGTGATATCCATGTAACAGCCTCTTGTAAGTGAGTTATTTCCATTGATGAATAGCATAGCTGAACGCATAAAAGAAGTCCGTAGTGAAATTACTGAGGTCGCAATAGCGCACCAAAGGCCCTCTGAAAGCGTACAATTAATTGCTGTCAGCAAGACCAAACCTGCGACAGATATTGTTGCTGCGTACACTGCTGGGCAGCGCCACTTTGGTGAAAACTATGTGCAAGAAGCAATTGCAAAGATTGTGCAAGTTTCAGAGGCGTTACCTAATAGCGACATTTGTTGGCATTTTATTGGCCCAATTCAGTCAAATAAAACCCGCGATATCGCAACACATTTTACTTGGGTGCATAGTGTTGACCGCGCCAAAACAGCCACCCGCCTTGCGCACCAGCGGCCTGCCGACATGGCTCCGCTCAATGTCCTCATCCAAGTGAATATTGACGACGAGCAATCAAAAGCTGGGGTGCAACCGCACCAAGTGATGGAATTGGCAGCGCTTATTAGTGAATTACCGCAGTTAACTCTGCGCGGCTTAATGACTATTCCAGCCGCTCATGAGCAGGCCGCGGACAGCGCGCCAAGCTTTGCGGCCATGCAACGGTTGTTTTCTGAGTTACAAGCCCAATATAAACAGGTAGATACTTTATCCATGGGCATGAGCAATGACTGGCCAATTGCGGTGGCACACGGTGCCACCATGGTGCGCATTGGTACCGCGATATTTGGCAGCCGCACAGCGCCATAAGCGCCAGTTACAACAATTAGCCCAAGCAACAAAAAACAGGAGAAGCAACATGACCACATCGCCTCGTAAAATAGCCTTTATTGGTGCAGGCAATATGACCCAAAGTATTGTTGGAGGCATGGTGAAAAGTGGCTACCCTAGCGAGCTCATTTATGTGAGCAATCCAAGCCAGCCCAAACTCGATAAACTAAGCAGTGAATTACACGTACATACAAGCAATAACAACGCTGAAGTAGCAGCCGCGGCTGATGTCATTGTCATGTCCGTAAAACCTCAACTCATGGCGGACGTTTGCGCCGCACTGCGTGCAGAAGTACCAAACCTCGCGGATAAATTAATTGTGACTATTGCTGCGGGTATTCGCATTGAGAAGTATCGCCAATACCTCGGTGACAGCATTCGCATGATTCGCGTCATGCCGAACACCCCATCATTGGTGGGTAAAGGCATGTCTGGTTTAGTCGCTGATGATCGTGTTAGTGATGATGATCGCGCTTATATCACAGAAGCTTTTGACGGCGTTGGCGCTACATTATGGGTAACCAACGAAGATGAGCTTGATATTCTAGGTGCCGTAGCCGGCAGTGGCCCTGCTTACTTCTTTGAATTTATGGCCAGCTTGCAAAAAGCCGCAACAGCACTAGGCTTTGATCGTGAAAAAGCACGTCAAATGGTTCAACAAACCGCACTTGGTGCAGCTGAAATGGCCATCGCTAGCGAACTTGAATTAGAAGATTTACGTAAGCAGGTAACCAGTAAAGGTGGTTCTACTGCCAAAGGCATTGAGGTTTACCAAGGCGCCGGTATCGACGATATTTCAGCTAACGCTGTGAAAGCGGCGGTGCAGCGGAACCAAGAAATGGCCAAACTATTTTAAACTAACAAGTTAGAGACCCCTGATGGATGCTTTAAATTTTCTCATTGAAATTATTTTCGACTTATTTTTAATCACCGTGTTGCTGCGCATATGGTTGCAGGCCTCACGCGCTGATTTTTACAACCCTATGAGTCAATTTGTGGTGAAGGTAACCAACCCTCTGGTACTGCCTTTGCGCCGCATATTACCTACCCTTGGTCATTGGGACCTGGCATCCATCGTGCTCGCTTATGTGGTTGGCGTTGGCAAAATTATCGCGTTATCGAGCTTAGCCGCAGGTATGTTACCCATGGTGAGCGATATCATTATCATGGGGCTTGCGGTGGTGTTATTTCAGTTTATTTCGTTACTCTTCTGGATAACGATTATTCGCGCCATTATGAGCTGGTTTAATACCGGTTATCACCCCATGACCGCCTTAATGGCCCAGCTGACAGAGCCATTTCTAGCACCTATTCGTCGCCTTATTCCGCCGATTGGCGGGTTAGACTTGTCAGTATTAGTGCTGATTGTCGCTATTCAGTTTGCGCGCATACTACTGAATAACCTATTTAGCATGGGTATGGGGCTCTAAGAGAGGTTTATATGAAAAAGCTAATGTTATTCATCTGTGCTGCTGTCGCTGTTAGCGCAGCGCTATTTGCGCCTGTCAGCAATGCTGAGCAAAGTCAGCGCTTAGGCGACTGGGAAGTGCATTACAATGCCTTTAACTCAACATTGTTGCGGCCTGAAATGGCTTCAAAATACGGGCTATCGCGCAGCGAAACCTTGGCCACACTAAATATTTCAGTGTTGGCGATGAATCAGCCTAACAAGCCAGCACAGCAAGTTGAGGTTAGCGGTTATGTTATGAACCCGCTGAGCCAGCAATCGCGTTTAGAATTTAAGCAAGTGATTGAAGGTGATGCGGTTTATTACTTAACTCAAACACGTTTCACCAATTTAGAAACCTTGCGCTTTTTTATTACGATTAAGCAAGGTAAAGAAAGCCATGAACTGCGCTTTCACAAAGAGTTTTGGGCCAACTAAGTTGGCCCAGCATTTATTTACCAGCCACCGTTAATAACTTAATACCCACTTGCTGAATAAAACCATCGTCTGTGACTTCTCGGGCGGTTAAGCGCACGTTGCCAAGTTGCAAGTGGTCACCAACAACAACCCGACGATGGAATTTTTGGGTGAAATAATCGTTTAAGGTTAGTGACTTCATTGCATCGTCAATCTCGCCCAATGAATAAAACCCAGCAACTTCAGTGAGAGTTAAGTCGCCACGCAAGGTAAAGTCACCAAAGAACTCGCTCGACTGCAATTCTTTAGGTTTTCCACCAGCTGCTAGCACTTTACTAATGGCGTCAACATGCTCAACTTTAGCCACCACCAGTGCGGTGTCGCCTTCACAAAATTGGGGCTGCTGGTGAGGCATCAGCCATTCACCGTGACGAATAACACCTAAAAATTCAACCGGAACATCTAACCGTAGTTCTGGCCAGTAATGATCACAGGCTGGCGAACGCTCGGTGACTTGATAGGCCCATAGCTCCATGGGGTCTTTACTACCGACTCTATCCAAGGGCATGCGCCGATCGGGCTCTGCCGGCGCCGGCACTTCGAGACCCAGCCATCGAGCCATAGGCGCGAGCGACCAACCTTGCACAATGAGTGATACCATGACCACCATAAAGGCTATGTCAAAATACAATTCTTGATTCGGTAGGCCAGTAAGCCAAGGGTACAGCGCAAGTATGATGGGTACCGCGCCGCGCAAGCCTACCCAACCAACGAACACTTGTTCTTTCCACGGAAACGAAAACGGCGCCAAGCTAATCAGCACCGCCACTGGCCGCGCAACAAATATCATCATCATGGCAACCGACAGCGACAAGGCCCAGTGCTGCATTAAGTGTGACGGCGTGACTAACAGCCCAAGAATTAAAAACATCATAATTTGGCTTAGCCACGCTAGGCCGTCTTGTACCTGCAAAATGTGTGGCAGTTGTGGTAAACGTGAGTTGCCAATTTTATAGCCCATTAAATACACTGCCAAATAGCCACTGCCGCCAATAGCACTTGCTAAGGCAAAAATAACCACCGCGGTAGCAGCCGCTAACAACGGGAAAAACGAAAACTGGACGGTAATTTTTTGGGCCATCCACACAAAAAAGCGGCCGCCAACCCACCCCGCAAGGTACCCAATCGCCAGTTGTTGCAGCACATCCACTGTCATCCAACCCCAAGAAAAGCTGTCCGCTGCGGCAATCATTGAGGTTAACGTCATGGTAAGAATAATGGCCATAGGGTCATTGGTGCCCGACTCAATTTCCAGCGTTGACGCCACGCGCTGCTTAATACGCAAGTTTTGCGACTGAAATATACCAAATACTGCGGCTGCGTCAGTGGAACTCAAAATCGCACCAATAAGCAAAGCAGTCGGCCAAGGCAAATCAAAAAGCCAAACCACCCCAGCCGCAGTTAGTGCACAGGTTAAAGCAACACCAAGAGTGGCGAGGCTAATTGCGGGCCATAACGCTACACGAAAACGTTCTTTGTGAGTGCGCATGCCGCCATCAAACAAAATAATAACTAGCGCCAATGAGCCAATGAAAAATGCCAGTTCAGGGTTACTGAACTGAATACCCAATACGCCTTCTTCGCCAGCCAGCATGCCAACCACTAAAAAGGTTAGTAATAAAGGGGCGCCCAAACGGTTTGAAACGACTGCAGCTAATATACTGATCAGTAGTAACGACCCCATTAAAAGCATTATTCCATTGATACTCGCCAACTAGATATCTCCTTGGTGACTCGACCTTACGCCCGTATAATAGCAGTCAATAATGAAACATTGGTGACTAATTCATGCAAGAACTCGTACTCGCTACCGGCAACAAAGGAAAAGTAGCTGAACTTGAAAGCTTACTCCAACCGTTTGGTTGGCATGTTCGCGCACAGTCTGAATGGCAATTTGAGGAAGCTGAAGAAACCGGCCTGACATTTATAGAAAATGCCATTATCAAAGCTCGCCATGCCGCAGAGCACACTGGTTTACCGGCCTTAGCGGATGACTCTGGGCTTGCTGTCGACGCCCTACAAGGTGCTCCGGGCATCTATTCAGCACGCTATGCTGGCACCCATTGCAGCGACCAAGACAACATCGCCAAGCTGCTGAACGCAATGCAAGGTATTCCTGCTGAACAGCGTCAAGCCAGTTTTCACTGCGTTTTGGTGTACTTAACTCACGCGCAAGACCCAACGCCTATTGTCTGTCATGGCCAATGGCACGGCCAAATCACCGAACAGCCGGTTGGCGAAGGCGGGTTTGGTTATGACCCTATTTTTTGGGTGCCCACCGAGCAGTGCACAGCCGCGCAGCTACAGGCAGACCAAAAACGCCAGCTAAGTCATCGCGGTCAAGCTTTGCGCGCGTTGGTGCAACAGTTGCAATTGCGTGACGGCAAATGATCATGCAACGCCCCCCGCTATCGCTGTATGTGCACATACCGTGGTGTATTCAAAAGTGTCCTTATTGCGATTTCAATTCGCACGCTCTAAAACATGACATCCCCGAGCAAGAATATGTGGCTCGGTTATTAGACGACCTTCGTGCGGATAAGAGTTGGGCCCAACAGCGACCATTAAATAGCATCTTTATCGGTGGCGGCACGCCTAGCTTATTTAGCGCTGAGGCGATTAATGCGTTGTTGCGTGGTATAGAAACTATTGTGCCACTAGCACCTGCGTGCGAAATTACCCTTGAAGCAAACCCCGGCACTTTTGAAACCGAACGTTTTGCTGGATTTGTTCAGGCCGGTGTAAATCGTCTGTCTATTGGTGTTCAAAGCCTACAAGCTGAGCAGTTGCAAGCCTTAGGTCGTATTCATGACCCTGAACAGGCTCGTACAGCGGCTGCTCACGCCGCTACGCTTGGTCTACGCAGCTTTAATCTTGATTTGATGCATGGGCTACCCGGCCAGTCGGTTGAACAAGCCATGGCCGATTTAGATGCTATTATTGCTCTTAACCCACCACATATATCTTGGTATCAATTAACCATTGAGCCGAATACCGCGTTTGCCAGCCGACCACCGCAATTGCCCGAAGATGAAACGTTATGGGACATTCAAGAACGTGGTCATGAAAAGCTCATCGCCGCAGGGTATGAGCAATACGAAGTGAGTGCTTACGCCAAGCCTGGCCATCAGAGTGCGCATAACCGCAATTACTGGACCTTTGGTGATTACTTGGGCATTGGCTGCGGCGCTCATAGTAAAATAACCTTACCCGCGGAGCAGCGCGTTTTACGTTGTGAAAAGATTAAACACCCACAGGGCTATTTGGACCTAACTCGACCACTTCGCTATCGAACTTGGGATGTTGCGGCACAAGAGTTACCGTTCGAATTTTTCATGAACTATTTGCGTTTATTTGAAGCTGTTCCTAAAGGCGCTTTTGAGCAACTCACGGGAATTTCAAGTTCACATGCTTCGGCTTTATTAGTTACAGCCAAACAAAAAAGGTTGATCGAAGAAAACGACACCCATTGGCACACTACTGCGCTTGGGCGTCGTTATTTGAATTCGATACTCGATACCTTGCTTGATTAAACTTAAGCGATACGCTCGAACTTAAGGTCCCAGACGCCATGCCCCAGGCGCTCACCACGCTGTTCGAACTTAGTTAGTGGACGCTCTTGGGGCCGCGGAATATACGTATTATCGGCAGCAAGATTACGCCAATTCGAGGCTGTGCTCATCACTTCCAGCATATGCTCCGCATAGTTTTCCCAGTCTGTTGCTAAGTGCAAAACGCCACCAATCGCTAACTTTTTGCGTAGGGCCTCAACAAACTCAGGTTGAATTAAACGACGCTTGTGATGACGTTTTTTGTGCCAAGGATCTGGGAAAAACACTTGCACTGTCGCCAAACTATTATCGGCAATACAGTCGCGTAGCACTTCCACGGCGTCATGTTCATACACACGCAGGTTGGTTAGGTTCGCTTCTTCGGCATCCATTAAACACGCACCAACACCTGGGCGGTGAACTTCAATACCAATAAAGTTCTTGTCAGGGGCTGCTTCCGCCATTGCTACCAGCGATTTGCCCATGCCGAAACCAATTTCAAGTACGGTTGGAGCCTGTCGACCAAAAACAGTATTGAGATCAAGTAAGCCTTGCTCGTGAGTTAATCCCATACGTGACCAGGTACGTTCTAACGCAGCAGCTTGGCCTTTAGTAAGACGCCCTTCTCGCTTCACAAAACTACGAATTTTGCGAATGTATTTCCCTTCGGCTTGGGCTTTTTCTAGATTGTCCGAACTCATACGGCCTCTGTGCGGTATTTAAGTGGATGATGAATTTAGCTTGCGGCGCTCATTATGCAAAAAGGCGCGCCAAACGCAAGTTTGGCACGCCTCTATTCGCTGTCTTTTTATTCGATGTTGTTTATCGAATAAACTTAGTTTTCGACAGGTACACGCTTAGTAACCGACATAACAGCTTCAATGCGACGGTTTTTCGCGCGGTTCTCTGACGAGTTATTCGGATACTTAGGACGGCTCTCACCGTAACCAACAGTGCTTACGCGCTCTGCAGCAATACCGAAATCGTTAATCAGGCTGTCGCCGATAGACTTAGCACGGCGATCAGACAACTGTTGATTGTATGTCGCAGCACCGGTGTCATCAGTATGGCCTTCAATGACGATATCTAACTGAGGATATTCGCGTAAGAATTCAGCTGTTTCACGAATGTCTGATTTTTGACCATCTGAAATTTCTGCTGAGTTCAAAGCAAAAGTAACCACTAATTCACGCGTTACTGTTTCGTTTGCGTACATCACACAACCGTCAGCATCAACTTTGTAGCCTAACTGCGTGTTTGGACACTTGTCTTTGTCATCCATAACACCGTCACCATCTGAATCTACTGGTTCAGGTTTAGGCGGCGCTACCGGGGCTGGCGCTGGCTCTGGCTTGGTGTATGTAGGTTGCTCTGCACCACCGAAGTAATAACGTAAACCAGTCATGAACATAAATTCAGTTAAGTCGCCATCGCTTTGCTGAATAGCACCTTCGATGCTTAATGCCCAATCTTCATTCAAAAATTCTTTATAACCCGCACCAACGCGTAGGAAGCGATTGCTTACATCACTAAACTCGGTGCCGTTGATACCAATTGAGCCATAAAAATTTGGGGTGAAGTTATAAAGTACATCAATACCTAACACGCTGCCCGTTGAACTCGCTGAATCTGAGGTTTCCAGATCGCCACGTAGGTAATCGTAATAAACTCGGTAACCCCACTCTGGAGTAAACTGAAAGCCAGCTTCAATACCACCCATGGCAGAATCAAAACCACCACCGAATGATTGAATGCGATTGTCTTCAATAACGCGACGATCAGAATCCGTGCCAAACAAGCCAATACGAGGACCCACGTAAATACTGCCCGGCTCATTACCCGTTTTTGCCATACTTGGTGCGATAACAAGCGCAGAAAGTACCGCTGCTGATACAATAGATAACCGTTTCATGAGATGCTCCTTATATTTTCTCATTGTCGGATTCAAGGTGTTATGCTTGAAACTTTTACATAGTATAGATCAAATGTCCGAAAAATTCCTGTATCCATACTACTTTACAGATTATTTTCAATTTTTTTAACAACCTAATTACGAAAATATCATGTCACTAAAAAATAAACCCGTCGCACCGACCCCATTAGCACCAAAAACATTTGCTGAACGGGTGGTTCAGTGGCAGCGCCAGCATGGTCGTCACGACCTGCCATGGCAAGCAAATAATCAGCCGTATCACGTACTCGTTAGTGAGCTGATGCTGCAACAAACACAGGTGAGCACGGTTATACCTTATTTTAATAATTGGCTCGTTCAGTTTCCCGATATTCATGCCTTAGCGAATGCCCATGAAGATCAAGTGCTGAACGCTTGGCAGGGCCTTGGTTATTACTCCCGAGCCCGTAACCTACACCGCGCAGCGCAATACATTGTGGCTGAATATAGTGGACAACTTCCCGACGCGCCAGAATTGTTAAGGGAAGTGCCAGGCGTCGGGCCATACACCGCTGGCGCAATAACTGCATTTGCTTTTGATAAGCCGGCTGCCATTGTTGATGGCAATGTGAAACGTCTATTCGCTCGGTATTTTGGTATTGCAGGCGATTTAGCCAGTAGCGCTTTAAATAAACAGCTGTGGCAGTTAGCCGAACGTTATACTCCAACTCAAAATAACCGTTCATATGCCCAAGGCCTATTAGATTTAGGGGCCACAGTGTGCAAGCCGCGCCAGCCGAACTGTAACCTTTGTCCTTTGCAGGAAACATGCAACGCCTTGGCCACAGATAGAGTAGACACCTTACCAACTGCTAAGAAAAAAAAGCAGATACCCACCAAGCAAGGCTATTTTTTGTTTTCCTTAACCAGTGCCGGCGTGTTGCTTGAGCAGCGTCCAAGTGAGGGTATATGGCCGCGCCTATGGAGCTTCCCCGAGTTAGAACAAGCGTCTCATAAACTTAGCGAACATGGTTCATTTAAGCATGTATTCTCGCATTATCGACTGAACGCACTGGTTTATAGCGCTAGTTCAGCAAGCAGTGTTGAGCGTCTACACAACACAAAAGTTCAACGTGTTGCTATTGAGGAGCTTGAGCACGTTGGGCTGCCAGCGCCAATTCGTAAATATCTTGATACACAATTACAACTGCTGAACAAATAACTATGGCGATGGGTTTGCAATGCTGCATTCAAGCGCCGTAAAATGACGGTCTCGAAGCTCCTAGACATGAGGTCATCATGAGTCGTACCGTATATTGTGAGTATTTAAAAAAAGAAGCTGAGGGCCTTGATTTTCAGCTCTACCCTGGCGAATTAGGCGAGAAGATTTTTAATAACATTTCAAAAGAAGCATGGGCGCAATGGCAGCAAAAGCAAACCATGCTAATTAATGAAAAGCGCCTAAACTTAATGGACCCAAATGCAAGAAGCTTTCTTGAAGAGCAAATGAAAGCTTTCCTTTTTGAAGGAAAAGAGGTCGATATTGAAGGTTACACCCCTCCGAGTAAGTAATTAGTCCCCTAAACCCCGCCTCGCGGGGTTTTTTATGCCTGCTATTCAGTAAATCTTCCGCAAAGAGTGCGCTTCATTCGTTATTTTTATCTGGTTTATATTCACCATATCTTCTGATTATCACGTGAACCTAGAGAAACACCCCAAAATTTGTTAGACTACATATGAATTTTTCAAGAGGGAGTAGTTATGGAGATGCCTTCCTGGCAGCGTGCTGTACTAAAAGTAGGCAGTGCGTTGATTGCGCCAGACGATACAGGAACGAGCAGTAAATACTTATTAGCGATCGCGCGTTTTATTATTGAATGTCGCGAACGCGGTCAAGAAATTGTCTTGGTTTCATCGGGCAGCGCTGCTGCCGGTCGCAAGCATATTGCTTACGAAGGTGAAACCATTCCCGTCACCATCAAAAAAGCGATGGCTGCCGTGGGACAAAACGACATGATGGCTAATTGGTCACGGTTCTTTGACTTCTCATGCGCTCAAGTGTTGATGACCCATGGTGATTTGCGTGATCGCGCACGTTACGTGAGTGTCCGTAACACGTTAAAAACATTGTTAGAACACGATGTATTACCTGTGGTTAATGAAAACGACGCATTAGCAACAGATGAAATGAAAGTGGGTGACAATGACAATCTAGCGGCTATGGTGGCAACCCTTGTGGATGCCGATGCGCTGATTATCTGTTCAGACATCGATGGTTTGTTTGATGCCGATCCGCGAGTAAAACCTGATGCCAAGAAGATTTCTCAAGTTGATGAAATTACCGAAGAAATCTTTGCTTTAGCTGGCGGCACTACAAATAAAATCGCAACCGGCGGTATGCGTACAAAAATTGAAGCCGCAGAAAAAGCAACATCGCATGGTATTGACACATACATCGTCAATGGTCGCAAAGGTGCAACGTTTGAGCATATGCTCCGTGGCAACAACCCCGGCACACTCTTTAAGCGCCAACAAGACCCCATGAGCAACAAAAAGCATTGGTTACGCCACACGCTTATTGCTCAAGGCGAGCTAGTTATTGATGACCTTGCAGCTGACGCGCTAGGCAAAGGTGAAGCCTTAACCACCAGCGGTATTGTTGATATTCAAGGTGACTTTAATCGCGGTGACGCCGTGGTGATTCGCAGTGGCAGCAATGCCGAAGCGATTGGCAAAGGTATTTGTCAGTACAGTTCACACGAATTGATGCACATAAAGGGCCAAGAAGTAAGCGATATCGCAGAAGCGTACGGTTACAGCCCAATCACTGAAGTCATCGAAAGTAACGATTTAATGATTCTGGAGGACGAATGAGTACCCAGTTAGCAGAACAAATTTCAAAACGTGCAGCGGTTGCTGCACGCGCAGTCGCAACATTATCAGAAGCGAAAAAGAATCAAGTATTGCAGCGCATGGCCGATGCCATTCGCGCAGCACAAGACGACATTCTGAAGGTTAACGAACAAGACATGGTTGCTGGGCGCGAAAAAGGCCTGTCTGATGCCATGTTAGATCGTTTGCAGCTTAATGCTGAGCGTGTTGAAGGCATGGCGAGCGCTATTGAAGAAATCATTGAGCTAGCTGACCCAGTGGGTGAGCGCAAAGCCTTTGAAACGCGTCCGAATGGCATTCAAGTAGACAAAATGCGTATTCCGCTTGGCGTTATTTGCATGATTTACGAGGCGCGTCCAAATGTAACAGCAGACGCTGGTGCCTTATGTTTCAAATCTGGCAACGCCGTTATTTTGCGTTGTGGTCGCGAGGCTATAGAAACCAGCAAAGCGATTGCTAAAGCGTTGCACCAAGCGCTGCGTGACAGTGATTTACCTGAAGATGTGATCACCGTGGTTCCTTCACCCGACCGCGAACTCATGAATGAATTACTTAAACAAGACAAGTACATTGACTTGGTGATTCCTCGCGGCGGCGAAGGTTTGATTCACTTCGTCAGCGATAACAGCAAAATTCCTGTTATTCAGCACTACAAAGGTGTATGCCATTTGTATGTCGACAAAGATGCTGATTTAGACAAAGCATTGAGTATTTTGCTCAATGGTAAAACCCAACGCACAGGTGTTTGTAACGCACTTGAAGGTTTGCTGGTGCACCAAGACATCGCGTCAACGTTTTTACCCAAGGTTGCAAAGGCGCTGGCTGAAAAAAATGTGGTTATTCATAGTGATGCCAAATCAGCTGGATATTTCGACGATGCCGACGTGATTGCTGACGATGCCTTTGGTGAAGAGTACTTGGCTCTTGAAATTGCCGTGCGTACCGTCGCTGATTTTGACCAAGCGCTTGATCACATTCATCAGTTTGGTAGCGGCCATACCGAGGTTATCGTTACCGAAAATAATGACGCCGCAGAGCGATTCATTCGTGAAGTTGACTCAGCAGTAACCATGGCGAATGCGTCATCACGCTTCAGTGATGGTGGACAGCTGGGCTTAGGTGCTGAAATTGGCATCTCAACTAGTAAACTACACGCATATGGCCCAATGGGCTTGCAAGCACTAACGACTGAGAAATTTGTCGTGACTGGCACGGGCCAAATTCGCGAGTAATGGTATTTAGTTAGCGCGATACCCGCGCTCTAGTATTGGCCAATCGCGTGATTCATCAAAATGAAAATCGCGGTTGGCTTCTTTCGCTTTATTTAGCTCTTTGTTTAATGAGCGCAGTAAACGTTGCAAGTTAGCCTCGCGCCATTCCCCTGCCTGCTTGAATCCACATTTATCGAAGTCCACAATCCATACCGCGCCATCTGCATCAAGCATAATGTTGTGACAGTTTAGGTCGGAATGGTAAACACCGGCATCATGTAACTGGCGAATCGTCTTGCCAATAAGCAGCCATTCTTGTTCGTTTAATTGCTGCTGCTGCAGTACTTTAAATGTATCTTGTGCATTGGGTATGACTTCAACCAAAATATCAGCGCGATATCCCCACATAGAGGCTTTCACGTGTCGAGCAGCAACAGGCCGTGGCACCGGTAATTTGAGTTCGCGTAGTTTTAGTAGCAACGAAAACTCAGCCATAGCACGGCTTTGTGGTATAGCTTCACGCTTAAAGCGGTCTTTATTAAATTTACCAACTAAACCACCACGATAGTAATGACGCAATAACAATCCGTGCGCGCCTGCATCAACAAAAAACGCAGTACTGCGGCCAGTCGCAGACCCTTTCACTTTATTCTGTTGTTGCCAATACTCAGGCTCAAAGTAGCTGCTCGGGCATTCAGGTAAAACATCTGGGTCGAACCAAATCGTGGTGTTTTTGTCGGGGTTCTCGGTTTTCATCATGAACATTGTCCTTTGCGCACTGTTATCTGGGGCCGTCAATACGATTAAAATATCATCTAGCATGGCAGCGGTGGCGCCTTGGTCGTTTTTAAATTCTTGTTCGGCCTTGGTTGCAAGCTCCGTGGCTAATTCGGGCTGTGCCAAAAGCTGCTGCCAAATGTCTGCTAATTGCTGTGAATTTTTGGCAAATCGAACCCCTTGGCATTGCTCTAATCGGGCAAACAGTGATTCAAAATTAAATACATGTGGGCCTGAAACAACGGGTGTTTTCGTTGCAATGGGCTCTAACGGATTGTGCCCACCTCGCTCAATTAAACTTCCGCCCACAAAGGCAATGTCAGCAAGCGCATACCACAACATTAACTCACCCATAGTATCGGCAAGAAAAACCTGGTGCTTTGGCAGTATTGCTTCATTTAAACTTCGGCGCGTGTAGCATAACTGTTCTTGCTCTATAAGCTGAGCAACGCTGTTAAAACGCTCTGGATGGCGCGGAACAATCATGAGAAGTGCGGTTGGGTAGTCTTTTAGAATACGCTTAAATGCCGCTAAAACTTGCTCGTCTTCGCCTTGATGTGTACTGGCGGCCAACAATATCGGACGCTGCAACTTTTCACGCCACTGGGCGGCTTGTTCGAATGTCTGTAACGGCACCTGAATATCATGTTTCAAGTTTCCCCGAACAGCTAGTTTTTCTTGTGCAACACCCAATTGCTTAAAGTTTTCTGCGCTTACCTGCGTTTGTGCCGCAATAAAGCTAACGTGTTGCCAAATTGGCCCAACCAACCACGCATATTTTTTGTAGCCCTTTGCAGAGCGTTCGGACATTCGCGCGTTCACAACTACCACGGGTGTTTTGCGCAAGGTAGCCTGCGCTAACATGCATGGCCACAACTCGGTTTCCAGAATAATTAGTAAACGCGGGCTGAATTTATTGAAAAATCGCCGCATTGCACCGGGCGTGTCAATTGGCAAATACGTGTGGAAAACCCGCGCACCAAATAATTTCTGTGCGAGATCAGACGCTGTGGGGGTCATTGAAGTCAGAGTAACAGGTAAGTGCGGGTAGGCCTTCAGTACAGCTTCAATGAGACCTCGCGCCGCTACTGTTTCACCCACCGAAACGCAGTGAATAATAATACCATCGCGCGCTTGTGCAGGAACAGACTGCTTAGCTAAGCGCTCTGCCCACCGCTTACGGTAAGCAGGCGCCTTCGCCCCACGTAACCACAGATAAACAAATACCAATGGCGTTGCAAGGCGAATAAGCAGTCGGTACCAAAAGGTCATAACGACTTAGCGCCAGTACTCTTTAATCCAAGTGGTTGGCAACACTTTGCGATACCATTTACCACTGCGCCCTGCCATTGCATCGTCAGGATGCGGTCGCCCGTGGAAAATAATCACTTTTGCGCCTTGTGGAATGCGTGGCTGTTGGAAGAAGCTTAACGGGAATGGGCGCAAGCAATGGCGTTTAAAACTGCGGCACCACTGTGCTGGCCAATATTTTAATTTGCCTTGGCGCGCAACAAACTGGGTAATAAATTCTTGTTCGTTTCGCACATCTTTGCGCGAACCCACCGGGTCAGCTTTGAGATGCTCAAGCGCATCGACATGGGCGCCAATGTTGAAGCGAAATACCGATGTATTTCCTGTCGCATCTGACTTGTCCCATTCTTTAATAACTAAGAAGTCGCCTTCAGGCTCAAAGAACTCGTCCAAACTACCCACAATAACAATGTCGAGATCAAGAAACAGCGTTTGCCCTTGTAAATCATACAGCGGGTCTGCAAAACAGGTCAGTTTCAACCAGCCATGGGCAAAGGTCCAAGGTTTACGCTGATCAAAATCTTCAAAACCAATTTCAGGAATTGGCTTCACCTCAACTTCGTCGCGAATGCCTTCGGCGTCGTCTGTAAAACACACAAAGCGGTAAGGAATGGAAATGTTACGGCTTACCATTGAGTACAAAGTGTTCACATAGTCAGAGCCGTATTTCTTGCCCCATTTAATACAAATAATATTTACTGGTTGCATGTGTATCCTGCCTAGAAGGTTTATCTATCTAACGCTGCATAATGCCAAATTTTCAGTGATCTCGCCACGTGAAAACACGTAATTAGCTAATATAGCGGACAACTTAGCCAAATCTTAACTTATGATAACACCCTTAGGCGATATTTCTCGCTGCCACACTGACATAGAAACACTTGCTACTCGGCCAATTTCAGAGGTCGCATTAATACTTGGTGACCAACTCAATGCCAGCCATAGTTGGTTCAAAACCGTGAACGCGAAGCGCCTGTTTGTACTCATGGAAATTAGACAAGAAACTGACTATGTCACCCACCATATTCAAAAAGTTATCGGCTTTTTCGCGGCCATGCGGCAATTTGCTCAGGCATTAGCAAGCGCTGGACATCAGGTGTTTTATTTCACACTAGATGCCGAGAGCAACCAACAAGACATTACCGGTAATTTAACAGCACTCTCAACAGTATTGCCGCAGCTTGAAAGGTTCTCTATACAGCAGCCAGACGAATATCGGCTTGATAAATATTTACAAGATTTTTCTGCTGCGCAATCCATTCCGGTTGACTGGTTTGATACTGAGCATTTTCTATGCCAACGAAGCGTATTAGATGATTGGTTTGGGCAGCAAAAACAGGTGGTCATGGAGAACTTTTACCGCCGAATGCGCAAATCAACGGGTTATCTAATGAGCGACGGCAAACCGCTTGGTGGCAAATGGAATTATGACAAAGATAATCGCAATAAATTATCCAAAGGACAGACTCCGCCCGCGCCACTTTGTTTTAGCCACGACGTGAGTCAACTTGTTGCCATGCTTGAGCGACAACGCGTAAAAACCATCGGTACTATTGATGCAAACAATTTCCTTTGGCCCATAAATCGCGCGGAATCTAGGCAATTACTTGATTACTTTATACGGTACTTGCTACCGAATTTTGGGCGCTTTCAAGACGCCATGCACACCGACTTTTGGGCGCTCTACCATGCGCGTATTTCATTTGCGTTGAACACTAAAATGCTGTCGCCACGAGAGGTTGTTGAGCGTGCATTAAGCTACTGGCAGGTACATCAACAAGATATAGACTTAGCGCAAATTGAAGGTTTTATTCGGCAAATAATAGGCTGGCGCGAATTCATTCGCGCCATTTATTGGCAGCAAATGCCAGCTTATGCCGAACTTAATTTTTTTAATCACAACAATGCCCTACCCGAATTCTTTTGGACCGGTGCGACACGAATGGCGTGCCTTTCGCATACCGTTAAACAGTCATTAGATTTTGCCTATGCTCATCATATTCAGCGGCTGATGGTTACTGGAAATTTCGCCTTACTATTGGGCGTTAATCCCACGGCTGTCGATAACTGGTATTTAGGTATTTATAACGACGCTATTGAATGGGTCGAGCTGCCAAACACGCGTGGCATGAGCCAATTTGCCGATGGTGGAATTTTGGCAACCAAGCCTTATATTTCGAGTGGAAGTTATATCAATAAAATGTCCAATTACTGCCAGTCTTGCGCATATCAAGTAAACAAAAAAGTAGGTGAACATGCCTGCCCGTTTAATAGCCTATACTGGAGCTTTATTGAGCAGCATTTTGACAAGCTAAAAACCAACCCACGTATGGCACTGATGATTAAACAATGGGAACAGCGTTCTGAATCTGAGAAAAAGTCATTGCGCACTCAAGCTCAATTTTACATCGACAATGTCAACACGCTTTAGGAAAGTAACGTTATGAAGAAACTTATACTGGTATTAGCCTGGGCCTTTGCACTATCTGCATGCAGCAGTACACCAACGCCTGTTGCCCCGGTTGTTAACGACTTTGATGCGCAGCGTTATTTAGGCAAATGGTATGAAATACTACACCTACCTCATTCATTTGAGGAAGGGCTTGAAAGCGTTTCAGCTGAATACCGATTAAACGCAGACAACAGCATTGAGGTAACCAATCGCGGTTATCACGTTGCTGATGGTGAATGGCAAACAGCCATCGGCCACGCCGTGCCAGTTGATAATGCCATGTATCGGGTTACTTTCTTTTGGCCATTTGACGGTGGCTACTATGTCAGTTGGTTACAAACAGATGAGCAAGGTAATTACGAAGTATCTGTGGTTACCAGCGATAGCCATGACTATTTTTGGCTACTTGCCAGAACACCGACAATTGCAGAAGAAACTATTGAAGAAATTAAAGCGCAAGCAAAAGCTTGGGGATTTGAAACCGACCGTATGATCCGTGTTGATCATACGGCCGGTTCAAATTAGTTACTGCGGGCGACGCGAACGACGTTCGCCTTGGGCTGCGCCACGAGGGCTTCGCTCAGGGCGGCGCTGCGCGCCTTTAAATGCCGGACGTTCACCAGCTGGTGGACGTGGACGACGGGTGATTTGTTCACCACTTGCAAGTTCCATATCCATCTGCTGCTGACGTACGCGTGCACGTTGTAATACGCGTAGCACGTTGGTCGGCATGCCTTTTGGCAACTCCACCAAGCTATGACCATCAAACAACTGAATCTGGCCAATAAAGCGGCTATCAATATCGCCTTCGTTCGCAATAGCACCAACAATATCTTGTGGGCGAGCACCGTGCTCGCGACCTACTTTGATTTTGTAAGTATCAAATTCAACGTTGGCGTCTCGACGATCACGGGAGTTGCGTTTTTCACGACCGTCACGCGCATCGCGCTTACCACGGCGATCTGCACGCTCTTCAAATTTACGCGGTGCTGGGTCATCAGCAACAATCAACGGACGTTGTGAGTTTTGTTGCGCCAACAATGCTGCAGCGATTTGCTCGGCTGATAAGCCAGTATCAGCCTGCATTTTTGCAATAATCGCGTTCAATTCAGCAAATTCACCACCAGCCACTGTATCAACCAGTTGCTGCTGTAATTTCTGTTGACGGTGCGCGCTCAATTCTTTGGCATTTGGCACTTCAAAGAACTCAATCGTACCGTTGGTTAAACGCTCATAGGTGCGCAACAAATGCTTTTCTTTGTTGCGGTAAAACAAAATTGCTTCACCACTACGCCCAGCACGGCCTGTACGACCAATGCGGTGTACATAAGACTCGCTATCACCTGGCAAATCATAGTTCACGACGTGAGTAATTTCAGGCACGTCAAGACCACGCGCAACCACGTCTGTAGCAACTAAGATTTCAATACGCCCACTACGCAACTGAGCAACTGTTTGCTCACGCTGGGCTTGGTTCAAATCGCCACTTAATGGTGACGCTTTAAAACCAGACGCTTGCAACTGCTCGGTCACATCCATGGTGTCTGAACGGGTACGTACGAAAATAAGTACACGTTGATACTCAAGGGTTTCTAATAAGCGTGTAAGCGCCTGCATTTTGTTCAAACCACGCACTAACCATGCGCGTTGGCGAATGGTTGCTTTGGCTTTTTCAATCGCTGCAATTTGAATGTTTAGCGGCTGTTCACCGGCTTCATTCACCAAAAATGTTTTCGCTAATTTACGAATCGCTGGTGGCATTGTGGCAGAGAATAACGCACGTTGAGCCGTGTTTGGCACTGCCGCCATAATAGTTTCGATATCTTCGATAAAGCCCATGTTTAGCATTTCATCGGCTTCGTCAAGCACCGCTAAGCGCAATGAAGCTAAGTTCAGTACGCCTTTTTTCAACAGGTCAAGTAAACGCCCTGGCGTACCCACAACAACTTGAGCACCACCACGTAAGGCTTTAATTTGAGGCCCAAACGCCGAACCACCATAAACGGTTGCCACTTCTAAGCCACGTATTTGCTGAGCAAATTCAGTCACAGCTTCGGCTACCTGAATGGCAAGTTCGCGCGTTGGTGCAACCACCAACATTTGCGTGCTACGTTCTTTGGCATCAATCGCGGCGAGACCAGGCAAACCGAAAGCAGCTGTTTTACCAGTACCCGTTTGCGCTTCACCAAGCACGTTTTTGCCGTCAAGCAAAGCTGGAATGGCTTGCAATTGAATTGGGGTTGGTTGGGTGAAATTCATTTTTTCTAGCTGTTTAAGCACAACAGCAGGCAGGGCCAAATCGGCAAACGATTGGCCAGTCATTACTTCAGACATATTTTTCTCACATGTTTCTGTAAAGCATATATAAGGGGGTATAGGCCCAGCTACAGAACACGATGAACACTCTGGCAGGAAATTAGGCGCTGTTTACCCCAGCAAATTCAGGGGTAAATCCGCTCCCATCAATAGCGGTAATGACCCTGAGGCCGCGAACTATACGCTAAATGTTAAATAATAGCAAGGTAATCTACCATTGAAGTTCTTGCGTATAACCACAATACTCTAAGTACATATTTGAGAAAGACAAATCTCAAAAAATCCTACGCTCTATCCATAGAGTTCTAAACAAGGGGAACGTTTATGCCAACCCATCCGACTCACACATTGCGCTCGCTTATTCAAACTAATGCTTTTATTGATGGGCATTGGGTTCCTAGCGAACAACGTTTTGCGGTGACCAACCCAGCTAATCAAGACGTACTGGCAGAGGTGGCCGACGGCGATGCGACATTAGCTGAGCGCGCTATTGAGGCCGCCCACAAAGCGCTGCCTTTGTGGCGGGAAAAAACGGCGAAGCAACGTGCCGACTTGTTACGCAAGTGGTATCAAGCAATGCTTGATAACAAGCAGGCACTTGGCGAGCTAATGAGCCTTGAACAAGGCAAGCCGATTGCCGAGGCGATTGGCGAAATTGAATATGGTGCTAGTTTTGTTGATTGGTTTGCTGGTGAAGCAGAACGCTCATACGGCGATATTTTGCCTGTCAATGCGAACGATAAGCGCAGCTGGATTATTAAACAGCCCGTAGGTGTTTGTGCGGCAATTACACCTTGGAACTTTCCAAACGCCATGATCACTCGTAAAGTCGCGCCAGCATTAGCCGCGGGATGTACTATTGTGGTTAAGCCGCCGCAATTAACGCCGCTGTCGGCACTTGCTCTTGCACAGCTTGCCAGCGAAGTGGGCATCCCAGATGGTGTTATTAACATTGTTCCCACCACACAATCAAAGGCAGTTGGCGAGGTTTTCACCAGTCACCCTCGGGTGCGCAAATTTACTTTCACGGGGTCTACCGCTGTGGGTAAAGCTCTTATGGAACAGTGCGCAGGCACTATGAAAAAGATTTCCCTAGAGCTTGGCGGCAACGCACCTTTTATTGTGTTCGACGATGCGGATATTGAACTTGCTGTGCAAGAACTGCTGGTTTGCAAGTTTCGCAATGCCGGCCAAACCTGCATTAGTGCCAACCGAGTATTGGTTCAAGACGCAGTGCACGATAAGTTTGTTGAGCGATTGCAAAGCAAACTCAACTCATTGAAGGTGGCTGCTGGCGACGCCGAAGAAGTCGACTACGGCCCTCTAATCAATCAAGACGCTATTGATAAAGTGAACGACCTTATCAACGATGCTAAGCAAAACGGTGCCACAGTGCTCGAAGGCGGTCGTGTATTAACTGAACTCGGCGAGCTATTTTACGCGCCAACCTTAATTGTCGACGTGAACGCCTCAATGCGCATCGCCCAAGAGGAAATATTTGGTCCGGTCATTGCCGTCCAGCGTTTCGCCGATGAAGCACAAGGCATTGAGCAAGCGAACGCCACACCATTTGGCTTAGCAGGCTATTTTTGTGCGCAAGACTATCGGCGCATTTTACGCGTTAGTGAGCAATTAGACTGTGGTATGTTAGGCATTAATTCTGGCGCCATTTCACATGCATACAATGCGTTTGGCGGCGTGAAAGAGTCCGGTATAGGTCGCGAAGGCTCACGCTATGGTTTGGCCGAATATCAAGAAACGAAAAATATAACCTTAGGTGGCTTTTCATGAGTACAACTATCGCATCCACGGTGCAACGCTTGCGCGCCACCTATGACAGCGGTTTAACGCGCCCGGCTTCGTGGCGCATCAACCAACTGCAACAGCTACAACAACTGCTCAACGAGCATGAAACAGCACTGTTGGCCGCCCTAAATTCTGATCTCGGAAAATCGACCGCCGAAGGTTGGCTAACCGAGCTCGGCTATTTGCATAGCGATATAAAACACACCGTTAAGCACCTTAAAAAATGGATGCGCCCGCAACGCGTCAGCCAACCTTTAATGGCTTGGCCTGGACGTAGTTACCGTTACCCTGAGCCGTTAGGCGTGGTGTTAGTGATAGGCGCGTGGAATTACCCGCTGCAGCTATTGCTAAGCCCAATGGTTGCCGCTTTAGCAGCTGGTAACTGTGTGGTGGTTAAGCCATCGGAGCTGGCACCCAAAACTGCCGCATTACTTGAACGGTTACTTCCCGATTATTTGTCCGCCGAAGCCGTTCAGGTTGTCACCGGTGCCGCCGACGTTGCAACAGAATTATTGCAACAACGCTTTGACCACATTTTGTATACCGGTGGTGGTCGCGTCGGCCGTATTGTTATGAAAGCGGCAGCAGAATTTTTAACGCCAGTCACGTTAGAGCTCGGTGGCAAAAGTCCTGCTGTCGTGCTCGAAGATGCCGACTTATTGGTGGCGGCACGACGCATTGCTTGGGGCAAGTGGCTAAACGCCGGCCAGACTTGCATTGCGCCCGATTATGTATTGGTGCATGAGAATGTTCATGACGAATTTATTCGCGCACTAAAAACCGCTATTCATGAGTTTTTTGGTTCCGACCCAAGCACCGCCGAAGATTATGGTCGTATTGTTAACCAACAACACTGTGAACGCTTGGTCAGTTACCTAAATGACGGAATTATTGCCAGCGGTGGGCAACACAATTTGCAAGAACGCTTTATTGCACCCACGGTATTAACCGAAGTTGATGAGCAAAGCGACGTAATGCAAGACGAGATATTTGGCCCTATTCTGCCGATTTTAAAAATCAAGAACCTTGCTAGCGCCGTGAGTTTTATTCGTGAACGTGACAAGCCGCTTGCGCTTTATGGCTTTAGTCGTTCTCAGCGCGCCTTGCAACAACTTACCGAACAAACCCACGCAGGCAACCAATGCAACAACGATACCTTGATGTTTATGCTCAACCCCCAGTTACCATTCGGTGGCGTGGGTCCAAGTGGTATGGGGCGTTACCACGGGCGCTTTGGTTTTGAAACATTCAGCCATTTAAAGTCGGTAATGACGCGCCCCTTTAAAATGGATCCTAATTTTCGCTACCCGCCATATACATCGTTTAAACAAAAACTGCTGCGTTGGTTCTCATAACACTCGCAAATTGATTGGACCAGTCGCGTTTTAAGCGTGATTGGTCCTCTTCACTGTCCTGCATCACTTGCTCGCATGTAGCGCTTGCGCTAGGATTGGCCAATTTGCTAATCATTATAATAACGAAACGCAAGGGTTACCTATGAGCGCACAGCGCGAGCATTTCAGCTCAAAAATTGGTTTTATTTTAGCCGCTGCCGGTTCCGCAGTCGGTATCGGCAATTTAGTCGGCTTTCCTGTCGCCGCAACCAAAAATGGTGGCGGAGCATTCTTACTCATCTACGCCGCTTTCGTACTATTTATTTGTCTACCTGTTATGTTGGCTGAAATGGGCTTGGGCCGACGCGCTCAACATAGCCCTTATCGTGCCTATGCCGAGCTAGGGCAAGGTTTAAATCGGTGGCGTATTGCCGGATGGTTAGCCACTATTACGCCCTTTATGATTGCCGTGTTTTATATGGTGATCACCGTTTGGATATTTGGTTATCTCATTCAGTCTCTTGCCGGCAATCTCGATCAGCTAGCGACGCCGGAATACTTTGGCCAATTTGTGAACGATTATAATTTTGTGGCGTACCTCGTTGGCGTCACAATTATTATTAACTTCATTCTTATTGGTGGTGTTCGCAAAGGTATTGAGCGAGCCTCAAAAATATTAATGCCAACCCTATTCTTAATGCTGGTATTGCTTGTCATTTTCGTACTTACGCTTGATAACGCGTGGGCCGGCGTTGAGTTTTATTTGGTGCCTGACTTTAGCAAAATAAATGGCTCTGTTATTAATGGCGCCTTGGCACAGGCTTTCTTTTCGCTTTCACTGGGCATGGGTATTTTAATCACCTACGGTTCATATTTCCGCCGCAGTGACGATATTGTCACCTCGGGCAAGCTGGTTGCTGTCACCGACACCGCGGTTGCTTTTATCGCTGGTTTAATGACGCTACCGGCCATTTTTGCGATATACCCAGAAACAAATCCTGAGTCACTCAGTGATTCATCGGTAAGCATGATATTTTCATTCTTCCCGAATATCTTTTTAGCGCTGTCAGAGTCTGTTGGTTATGCCGCTGCGAGTGTCGCGGCCACAATATTTTTCTTACTTGCTTTTGTCGCTGCCATTACCTCATTGGTTTCAATCATTGAGGTGCCAACATCGTCTCTCATGGAAAAGAAAAGCATTTCCCGCAAACAAGCGCTCATTTATATGGGGATTGCACTCACCGTATTAACGTTAATCGCCGCCACGTCATTTGGCTTAGTGCCGTTATTTAGTGAGTTCACAAGCTATGCTGGTTCAAGCAAGTCGGTATTTGATGTCATCTATGACGTATTTTACGACACGATTTTACCGCTAAATGGTCTGCTTATTTGTTTGTTTGTTCGCTTCCGTTGGAAACGTGAGCAACTGACAGCTGAGCTAAGCGAGGGTAATGCAAACTATAAAACGTCGTGGTTAGAAAAATACGTAAGTTTTGCCATTGGTACATTCATTCCGTTAATACTTGCGGTGGTCTTTACCAATACCGTGCTCACTAAGTTTTTCGGCTACTCGTTTTTATAACCTATGGGCCTGCGTCGAATAACTCAACATTTAAAGACTGCGCGCGTCAGAGCAGTCTTTTTATTCGACGGCCCCTCAGCATGGTTGGACTATCACAAGAAAGCAATTTTCGCTAACGACGACAACACGCTGTTTTTATCTGACCAAGACGAAAAAGCTATTCCGGTGCATCGTTATCGCGATTACTTAGGCTCCAACAATAATTTTGTGGTGCTTGAATTTACCAACGTCATACACGCAGATGCGCTTGCTGCATTAGCCGGCACCGTTAACGGCGGAGGCATTTTATTTGTCATGTTGCCGGCCGCAGATAGTCCATTTAAACAACGCGTAATTGCCAGCGCCGACCAATATGACCGAATTGAGGTTATTCACCCCGACAGCAACCTCAAGCAGATTACTCAGACTATTGTCGCTAGCCGCCTCGCTCCAGATGACGCTCCGACTATTCCACTGCTCAGTCAAAAGCGCATCATCGACAGCATGATTGACCTTCCAGGAACCTGTCACTTGCTGATGGCCGACCGCGGCCGCGGCAAGAGTACAACCCTAGGGCTCGCTTGCCAAGCTTGGATTCGTCATTATCGGGGGCGTGAACTTGTTGTTACTGGGCCTAAGCCCTCATCCGTGTACACCTTGCTTGAGCATGCCGCTAGCTCAGTTCGTTTTGTACCTTGGGATAAGTTGCTGACCGAGTATCCCGACCAGAGCGTACGAATTATTATTGACGAAGCAGCTGCCGTGCCCATGCATGTTCTACAGCAGCTGGTGCAGCGCTTTACAGTTTGGGCTATAGCTAGCACAGTGGATGGCTATGAGGGCTGTGGCCGAGGTTTCGCGGTGCGCTTCTTAGAATGGGTTCAACAACAACGAATATGTAAAGTTCATGAACTCTCCGAATCAGTGCGTTGGTCAGCACAAGACACCTGTGAACCCTGGTTGAATGAACTATTATTAATGCAGTTAAGCTCTGATGAACAAGAAGGTCAGCAGGCACTCGATGCCACAACCCCGATAGCCTACCAACATACCCACGCAAGCGAGCTCAGTGAACACGATTTAAAAGCAGTAATCACATTGTTATTGGAAGCGCATTACCAAAGTAGCCCTAACGATTTACGGCTGCTGCTGGATGACCCACAACAACGATTATTGATCGCCAAACGGCAACAAAGCTTAGTGGGAGTTATTTGGTATTCAATAGAAGGCGACCTACCTGCGAACCTGCATGAGGCAATTCAAGTTGGTAAACGGCGTCTTAATGGCCATATTTTGCCTCAGGCTATTGCGTTTTACTTACAGCAAAATCACGTGTTGCAATGGCATTGGTGGCGTGTAACACGAATAGCTGTTCATGACAGTGTGCGCCGCCAAGGTATTGGTTTAAATTTACTCGACGAACTTAAAAAGCTCGCTAAAGCAGCCCAAATTGATGCATTAGGGTCGAGTTTTGGCGCAAGCCCAGACGTACTCGATTTTTGGTCGCAGACGCCGTATAAACTCATTCGCATGGGCCGTAAGCTCAATATGGCGAGCGGCTACCCTAATACTATTGTGGCTTCAGGATTGTCCAACGAAGCAACCAAACTGATTGAAATATTACACGAGTACGCCAATGCCGAACTCGATTGGAAGCAACATATTTCTGTTACAGTTTCAGCCGAAACACACAAACTATCTCGCCAAATTCTCAGCGGTTTTGCCTATGGTAATCTACCCTTCACTGAGGCTCAGTTTGCGTGGACTGTCTGTGATATGAAAATGCCAATAAAAACAGCAGGGCTGACTATTCCGGGGCAAATTCTGAGCGCTACCGAAGACCTTGCTCGACTGACCCAAAGGTACGGTTACAGCAGCCAACAAACCATGCAAAATCAGTTACGCCAAATTGCGCGCGAATACCTCGAACTTACGCGGTAATCACTGTAAAATAGCCGACCAAAATATGCTGATATCGCAATAATATGCTATCGTTTAGCCTTTAAGTTCCCAAAGTAAAAGGGTTTATCCATGTCTCGAGTATTAATTATTGGTGCTGGCGGCGTTGCCGGCGTTGTTGTCAAGAAATGTGCCATGTTGCCAGAGTATTTTTCTGAGATTCATTTGGCGAGCCGCACAGTTTCAAAATGTGAAAAGTTACAAGAAGAAGCTGGTAAAGACCGCGTTGTTGGTGTTTATTCAGTTGACGCAGACAACGCGCAAGAAGTTGCTGAACTTATTCGCAAGGTAGAGCCTAGTTTGGTCATTAATGTTGCGCTTCCATATCAAGACTTACCTATTATGGATGCTTGTTTAGAAACTGGCGTTCATTACCTTGATACAGCTAACTACGAGCCAAAAGACGAAGCTAAATTTGAATACTCATGGCAGTGGGCTTACCAAGACAAATTTAAAGAAAAAGGCATCATGGCCCTGCTTGGTGCAGGCTTTGACCCAGGTGTGACCAACGTATTTACTGCTTACGCGGCAAAACATTACTTTGACGAAGTTCACTATCTCGACATCGTTGACTGTAACGGTGGCGATCACGGTCAAGCCTTTGCGACCAACTTCAACCCAGAAATCAATATTCGCGAGATTACTCAGCGCGGTAAGTTCTGGGAAAACGGCGAGTGGCACGAAACCGATCCAATTAGTGTTCGCGAAGACCTAGATTATCCAGGTGTCGGTGTTCGTGCATCTTATTTGTTATTCCACGAAGAGCTGGAATCGTTAGTGAAGCACTTCCCAACATTGAAGCGTGCGCGCTTCTGGATGACTTTCGGCGAGCAATATTTAACGCACCTTCGCGTTCTTGAAAATGTCGGTATGACTTCTATTCAACCTGTGGAATTCCAAGGCCAGAAAATCGTGCCATTAGAGTTTCTAAAAGCGGTATTACCGAATCCAGGTTCACTTGCTGAAGGCTATACCGGCATGACCTGTATTGGAACTTACGTGACTGGTATGAAAGATGGCAAAGAAAAAACCATTTTCATCTACAACAACTGTGATCACGCCGTATGTAATGCCGAAGTTGGCGCTCAAGCAGTGTCATACACCACCGGTGTACCGGCCATGATTGCAGCATCAATGATGCTACAAGGTCACTGGATGAAGCCAGGCGTTTGGAATATGGAGCAATTTGACCCAGACGAATTCATGAACCGTTTAAATCAATACGGTTTACCTTGGAAAGTGGTCGAAACTGAATCACCTTTTAAGCGATAAATTCATGGCAAATCCATACTTAAATAGCGCAATTCCATCGCCTTGTTACGTTTGTGACGAGGCTGCGCTTGAACGCAACCTGCAGTTAATGAAGCGCGTTCAAGAACAAAGTGGCGCCCATATTATTCTAGCGCTGAAGGGTTTCTCTATGTGGAGCACCTTTCCTTTAGTGCGAGAGTATTTACGCGGCTGCACGGCAAGCTCAGTGTGGGAGGCTCGCTTAGCGGCTGAGGAATTTGGACGCGAAGTACATGCCTACGCACCGGCTTATAAACAAACCGACATTGATGCCTTGCTACCCATTGTGCATCACATTTCGTTTAATAGCCTATCGCAATGGCAAGCCTATCGTGAGCAAACATTAGCAGCGGGCGTGTCAGCGGGATTGCGTGTCAATCCTGAGCACCAAGAAGCAGAAACTGAACTTTATGACCCAAGTGCCCCAGGCTCACGCCTCGGTATTCGGGCTGCAGACTTGGCCACTGCGGACTTAACCGGCATCGAAGGGTTACATGTGCACAACTTGTGCGAGTGTGATTCCTTTGCTTTAGAGCGCACGCTGGAAGCTGTGGAAAGTAAGTTTGGCGACTTATTGCATAAAATGAAGTGGTTAAACCTTGGTGGTGGTCACTTAATGACTCGCCAAGGCTATGATGTTGAGCATCTTATTAAGCAATTAAAGCGCTTAAAAGAAACCTATGATGTGCAAGTCATTCTAGAGCCAGGTTCTGCGGTTGCATGGCAAACCGGTCCGTTGGTTGCTGAAGTTGTCGATATTATCGAAAACGACGGTAAAATTGCGTTGTTAGATATTTCAGCAACGGCACACATGCCCGACGTACTTGAGATGCCATATCGCCCCACCATTACCGATGCGCGCGAGCCAGGCGTTCTACCTCATACCTATAAGCTGGGTGGTAATTCCTGTTTAGCTGGTGATGTTATTGGGCTTTATAGCTTTGCTGAGCCACTGAAACCTGGCGACCGCATTATTTTCGAAGACATGATGCATTACACAATGGTAAAAACATCGTTCTTCAATGGGGTTGAACACCCTGGCATTGGAATTTTGCGCCGCGATGGTCAATTTGATTTGGTTCGTAAATTTACCTACGAAGATTTTCGCGACCGCTTATCTTGAGTGATTCACGAATAACTCTTTCTGCAAAAAAGCACAGCTTCAAGCTGTGCTTTTTTCTTGGCGGGCATAGCATGCAAGCCCTTGAAGTACCAACTCTGTGCGAATTTCTCCTCGCCTTTTAATATCGACCGGCAGCAGTGGAATTGAACCTCCACTTAATAAAATTCGATAATCAAACCAGTCCAACTCTGTCTCAGACACCGCGATAGCTTGACGAACCAACCCAACAAATGTGTTCACGCAACCATTCAACAAGCATTCCGGTGTGCTAAGCCCCAACTGCTGCGCTTTGCCCCACTGAGATGTTTGGTCGCTAAAAACATTCGGTGCGCGTTGAGTCACTGAGTTTTTCATTAATTCAACGCCAGGTGCTATCCAACCACCTAAGTGGCGACCATTCTCATCAATCCAGTCCACGGTAATGGCCGTGCCGGCATCGATAATCACAGTCGCTTTAGGTTGTTCATCATATGCCCCTAGCATGGCAAGCCAACGGTCAACGCCAAGGTGAGCCGGCTGCTCATACGCGTTAGTAATGCCAAAGGCTGATGCTTCCGAGTGAATACGCACAACATTAGACTGCTTTTGTGACGACAACCACGCAGACAACTTTTCGTTTTGTTGCTGCCCGCTGACTGCAGCTATCCAAACACCATCTAATGGCTCAGATATGACGTGTTGTGCTAGTTCATCGTAATCTGCATTAAACCATGGCTCTAAATGCCCTTCAGAATCCATTAGCGCGGCTTTAACTCGGGTATTACCAGCGTCAATTAATAGTTTATGTGCCATGTCTTAGGCTAACCTCTCCAGCATGAAATCTTTGTGTTGTGCCATTACAGTTGACCAAAATCGCCCCTGTATCATCAATCCCTTCAGCGATACCCGTAACTTCTTTATGACCCATAATAATACGAACAGGGTGACCTCTTAAACGATCAAATGTTTGCCAGCGCTCAACAAAAGCCCGTAACCCCTGCTGTTCATATTCGGCTAAACCAAGCCTACATTTTGTGAGCAATTGCGCTGCAAGCTTATTGCGATCGAAATGATTCCCCATGTGATCACGAATGTCAGTCCAAGGTTGGTCGATCTCGCCATGCAATTGAGACGGCATTGCCAAATTTAGACCTATGCCAACAATTGCGTGAGCTACGCCCATTGCTTGCCCTTCTAATTCAACGAGAATGCCAGCAATTTTTTTACCGTCTACCAACACATCATTGGGCCATTTTAGTTCAACCTGAGGAATACCTAGGTCAGCAATGACTTCTGCAACTATAGTGCCCAATGCAAGGCTGAGCCCCATCGCAGCGGTCATACCCTGCTCTATCCGCCAATACATACTCATGTACAGATTGCTACCAAATGGAGATATCCACCGCTTGCCACGCCTTCCTCGGCCGCTGGTCTGAGCCTCTGCAAACACTGTGTAGCCATTGTCTACATGGCCATGTTGCAGTTGTTCTTTTACCGTGTCATTAGTCGATGAAACAACCCGTTCAATAACGACATCGCCAGGCACGCTATCTGCCATTGCCTCACAGGCCGCCTCAATCATGGTATGTCTAATAAGTTGCAGCGGTTCCTCCAGACGATAGCCTTTTCCGGTAACGCGAAAGACATCCAACCCTAGCGCTTGCACGTCCTGTATATACTGACTTACAGCTGTGCGTGAAACACCCAACAGATCGCCAATTGCCTCGCCTGAATGAAACTGACCATCACTTAATTGTTCAATAACGGCAATGATTTTTTCGCGTTTCGTTTGCTTCATAATGCTATTAATCCTTTCGCGCCTAGCAAGCGAACTTCAGGTTCAAGCTCTACACCATAAATGTTTCTTACTTCAGCTTGAATATACTTTGCCAACGCAACAACGTCAGTTCCTGTGGCATTACCCGCATTGATTAGCACTAGTGCCTGATGACGATGAACTGCGGCTCCACCGTGTTGGAACCCTTTCAATCCAAGTGCATCGATCAACCACCCGGCAGCTAACTTGAATGTGCCTTCTGATACTGTGAAGTATGGCATATTAGGGTGTTCATCAAGCAAAGTCGTTAACTTCCGTTGGCTAACCACAGGGTTCTTAAAGAAACTTCCTGCATTTGGAACCAAGTCGGGATCTGGCAACTTGCGTTGACGAGTACTGATCACCGCATCAAAAATAGCCTTGGCAGTTATCGGTTGTTGTAACTGGCGCAATTCGCCATAGCTAATTTCAGGTTCCCATTGCTTTGGAATCGCAAAACACACCTCGGTGATGATCCAATCCCCCGCTTCGCGTTTGAATAAACTATCGCGATAGGCAAACTTACAGTCACTTTGTGTTAGGGTTACAAGCTCCTTACGACCCAGATGCCAAGCTTGAACTGTTTTGATAAAGTCGGCTATCTCACGCCCATAAGCGCCAATGTTTTGTACCGGCGCAGCTCCCACAGTACCCGGTATCAGAGCCATATTTTCGAAACCAAAAACACCACGTTCCATCAATTTACAAACAAGCTGGTGCCAATTTTCCCCAGCCCCGACTGTAACCAGCCAATCAGAAGCGGATTCTTGGATACATATACCCTGTAGTTCTACCTTAACGATAGGCCGTTCGAAGTCTTCGAGAAATACCGTATTTGAGCCTGCACCCAATATATAAGCATCGCTAGGTAATGACGATAGTTCCGAAATATCTTTTAAATAAATGATTTTGTTAGCTTTAGCCGGTAGGCGAAAACTATGCATGAATTGCAAGTTGGTGAGTTCGAGTGTTCTTTTCATCGGCTAATTATACGGTGCTTCTTTTTAAAACCCAACGATTTAAGAACGAAGAGCAAAGGCGATATTAGCTATTAGATATCGGATATTAGCGAAGGGCGAAGAGCAAAGGCGATATTAGCTATTAGATATTGGATATTAGCGAAGAGCGGTGGGCGTGACGAGCAGAGAGGCGAAGCCGAACGGACGAACAGCGTAGCGGACGAATAGCGCTTTTGGCTTTCCCAAAACGCAAAAACCCCGAGCGTTAGCTCGGGGTCTCGTCGTAATTAAAGCCTGGCGGTGTCCTACTCTCACATGGGAACTCCCACACTACCATCGGCGCTGAAGCGTTTCACTGCTGAGTTCGGAATGGA
>Ga0098069_100058_pt1 | contig 66552 bp, 58 predicted proteins | sample 27_taG_FD_92584 | JGI IMG/M metagenome (GOLD analysis project Ga0098069, IMG submission 92584) | Marine viral communities from Cariaco Basin, Caribbean Sea - 27_WHOI_OMZ | ecosystem: Environmental > Aquatic > Marine > Oceanic | place: Caribbean Sea: Cariaco Basin | collected 2014-11-09
CACCAAAGGGGGCTAATTTATCTGAAATACCGGCTGGGTTAATTAATTACCAGCCTGGGTTTTGTTCCAGGTCAACCCCTTGATCGGCATAAAGCTTAATTTGATCTAGCGGTAGAGGCCTTAGGTAAACCCTTGGGTCTTCAAAAGTTCTTTGAACCTCTGGTGAAGATGCAGGCACAATGTAACCCTGAGTTGCAGTCGCAGGTAATCTATTACCTTCGGCATCGGCTAAATGAATGGCAGAAAGATCTGCATCAGGATTTTGTGCCTGAAGCACTTCCTTATCAATCCATGCTCCCATGTTTATAGGATAATTCTCTATGGTATCTACATAATGGTATTTACCCCAGCGCCTAAGGTCATCATTCCTGAAACCTTCCATCATTAACTCTACTCTACGTTCCCTTCGAATTTCCCAGATAATTGCAGGTACACTTGGATCCCTGTCAGGATCATCGTAAGTCTGCCCATTTACCGCCGGCATATCTCCAGAGAGTTGTAAAGGAGGTAACTCAACCTCTGGTCTGGCACGTAGTACATTAATTGATTTATCAAGATCTTCCTGTGTAAGTGCAGGTCCTCCGAGAGTGGCTAATTCGGCTGCAGCTTCAGCATAGTTGATCAAAACTTCACCATAACGAATGATAGGAGCATCTGTTGGGTTAAGGTTGGAACTTCCTATAGGATCGTCGGCAATTTCTTCATTGAGGAATTTATGTACTGCCACCCCAGAGGTTGAATACCTGGCATCGGTTTGATTTACCCTTAATTCGTAAGGAACAAAAGTTTCAGACATTCTTCCGTCTCTGTTGGCGAATAATTCATCTACCCCGTGGTCTCCTTCATAAAGCGGAGATAATTCAACAGGAAGCCCATCTTCGGCTAAATAAGCATCAAGGGCATCTTTGGATGGCCCGGTTTGAGGCTCCTTGTTGTTGTAGCTGTTAAGGGCATGAGTAAGCACTCCCTCCTGATATTCACGGTACAAAATTACTTCGGGATCGCCGGAAAGATCAAGGGAGTTAAAAACTGAACGGTAATCTCCAAGGGAGAATTCCCCGCTTTTAATCACTTCATTCGCAGCCCATTTTGCAGCTTCTAAATATTCTGCCGCTCTTTCAGTATCTCCGTTATTGTATTTTTGCCATGTTCCTTCAAAAAGGAATATTCTGGACATAAAAGCGAGTACAACGTTTCGATCTACCATTTGGCCTTCGTTCTTAACCTCTTCTCTCACGTTTTCTGCAGCATATCTAAAATCTTCCAGCACTTTGTCCATCACAAAGCCACGAGAGTCACGAGGACGGTAAAGGTTTTCGATATCATTTTCGGCGATCTCTTCGCCATACCATGGCACATCTCCAAACCGATTAACAAGATCATGGTACTCAAGTGCTCTGAAAAAACGACCTATCCCTGTCCAGTGAGCGTTGGCTTCTTCATCCATATCGGCTAATTGAAGCCTGTCAATAAAAATATTGGCTTTACGCACCCATGCAAAATCCCATCCTCCACCTGAAGCAGGTGCAACTCTGGTAAATTGTGCAGGTGCCGAAGGGGCAAAATCATCGTTTAAAACTTCTCCTGAAAAGTATTCTCCCCAGGTGTAGCCAGAGCCATACCCTACAAAATACGCAGGATAAAAGCCGTAAGCGAAAGTCTCTACATTTTCTTCTGAAGTCCAGTAACCCGGATCTTCAAACTGGTTTGTGGGCGGCACATCCAGAAAGTCTTTTTCACAGCCTATAATTCCAAGGGCCAGAAAAAGCATTAAATATAATTTCGTAGTCTTCATACTTGTATTAATTTTTTATTTACAACGACGCTTGAATTCCAAAAGAAAGGTTTCTACGGAATGGGTACACACGTCCAAAAGTATTTGGATCATTAAGACCAGCACTAGTGTAATCTACTTCAGGATCTAAAGGCATATCTAAATTATCCCATTCAAACAGGTTTTCACCACTAAAGTAGACCCTAAACTGGTTGATACCCAAACTCTCTGTAAGACTGCCCGGAAGCGAGTACCCAACAGTAAGGTTCTTCATTCTAAGGTAAGACATATCCTGTAAGTAACGGCTTTGAGGCATAAAGTTCCTTATAGTATTTGATTGAGACTGGTCTGTTGGTCTTGGGTAGAACGCATCGGTATTTTCAGGAGTCCAGTAATCTAATTGGTGCGCATACCAACCTTCGTTGTAACGGTAACCCGGAATTACAACAGGCCCGTTTGCCCACATGTCCCTTTTTCCAACCCCCTGCATAAATACGCTCAGGTCAAATCCTTTCCAGTCTGCAGCAATTCTGAAACCATATTGCCATCGAGGGGTAGAGTTCCCGATAACTTTCATGTCTCCCGAATCACCAACAGTTTCAGTTCCATAGTTAATAACACCATCCCCATTTAAGTCACGGTACTTCACGTCTCCTGGACCATACTGGAACCAGCTGTTCTCGTAAAGTTCCTGAGAAGGGATTCCTGCTACAGGAGTGCCATCGGCATTGAAGTCACTTTCCTGGAACAATCTGTCGGTTTCATAACCCCATATTTCTCCAAGCATTTTTCCTTCATAGTTACCATAAATTCTCATGGTAGTATTGGCAAACTTAGTAATCTCTTCCTGGTAATCTGTCAAAGTTGCAGTTGCACTAATGTTCAGTCCATTATTGAAAGAATGTTTAAAATCGGCTGCAAATTCAATACCGGTAGTAGTTAATTCCCCATAGTTACGTTTTGGAGCACCTGTTCCAAATGAATTTGGAAGGGTTACCCCTGCACTGTGCATATCACTAACCACTCTTTCATACCAGTCAAAACTCAGTCCAAGCCTGTTCTGGAAAAATCTCGTATCAATTCCCAGGTCAAGGGTTGTTACTGTTTCCCATGTTAAACTGGCTGGTTGCGCAGGAGGTGTTCCTACAGTAACCCGATCAGCTCCATCAATTACCCATCCTGAGTTAGAAGGGTTCATGATCCTGTAGATATTTCCAAGTCCGGCATTTGGATTACCCAAAGACCCCCAGGAACCTCTTAATTTCAGGAAAGAAAGGTATGGCTTGGCAAAATCCATATAGTCCTCCTGGGTAAGTACATAACCTGCAGAAAAAGAAGGGAAGAAAGCCCATTTTTTATCTGCTGATAAACGGGAAGCCCCGTCGTAACGACCATTCACTTCAAGTAAGAGCTTATCCTGGAAAGAATAGTTTATTCTTCCGAAGAAACCTAAGTTCCTCCATTTATTTCGGTCTCCATCAACAAATTGGTCTCCTGTGGCCAAATCCAACTCCCCTTTGTCTGGGTCAATAAGATTTCTCCTTTGGGAAGAATGGTACCAGTATTCATATTCTTCATAATCCCCCCCTGCAATTATCTTAATATCATGATCTTCTCCCAGTAATTTATTATATGTGGCAAAAGCTTTTGCTGTATTACGGTTACTCCAGTCAGAGGCATATTCTACCCTGTTATAGGCCGCACTACTATATGGTTCATATACCAGGTTTGAACCTGTAGACCAGAAATTATAAGCCGAAAGTACTCCCCCTACCCTGTGCTCATGACCTTCATTACGGTCATAGGTATAATCAAAATCAATAGAAAGGTCTTCAATAGGAGTCAATGTTCCCCCCAGTGTTATCCTTGTCATATTATCTGTGTACTCATTCATATTTGCCTGCTCTACTTCAGAAATGTGATTTCTGAACGGATGACCTTCATAAGTACCATAAGGGTATACTGCCGGCCACCTGGTAACATAGTACCACGGGTCGTATGTTGCACTAGAGAAATAGAAAGGCTGTGTAGTTAAAGAGCTATTATACTGAATATTTGCTCGCGTAGAAAACCAATCGGTAATAGAAGAGTTAACACTAAGATTAACGTTATATCTCTGGTATTCATCTGGGTTGGTTTTTAATACCCCCACCTGGTCAAGATACCCAAGACCAAGATAGTAATTAGTGTTCTCGCTACCACCTGAAACAGATAGATCGTGTTTTTGCTGAGGAGTCCACTCCTTTACAAAAAGATCCATTGCATCCCAGGAACGATAGAAGAACAAACGGCCATCCCTAATTTCAAAATCTCTTCCAAGCACCATTTCAGGGCCCAGATCCTGACCTCCATATTGCTGTTCCCACTCTCTCATTTTTTGTACTGCAAGGTCATCAAAATACATTCCCACAGTACCAAAAGAAGGAAGGTCTGGAATTCTTCTTCTCACAGCTGCAAGAGCCATTTCGGCCCCATCGGCTGCAGGTGCGATCTCTGGCATGGTAGTAGGAGTTTGCCAGCTGAAGTTATTAGAATAAGAAACTGTAGGTGCAGTATTTCTTTGTCCTTTCTTAGTAGTGATAAGAATTACCCCCCAGGTTCCACGGGCACCATATATAGAAGTTGAAGCCGCATCCTTAAGTACAGAGATATTCTCAATATCCTGTGGGTTAACCATTTGGAGGTTTGGCACCTCTACGTTATCTACAAGGATAAGAGGCTCGGCCCCACCATCGGTTCCTATAGTTCCAATATTACCGCGAAGTTTGATCATTGGATTATCACCAATTTGTCCACTTGGGGCACTAATGGTTAAACCAGGAGTTGTTCCCTGTAAACCTCGTGCCACATCGGTAATTGGCCTTGCCTCAAGAACTTCTGTATCTACTGTAGATACAGCTCCTGTAAGGTTAGCTCTTTTTTGAACCCCGTATCCAACAACAACAACTTCTTCCAGATCCTGTACATCACTGGACATCGTTACCTGGACAGTATTCCTTCCGTTCACCGGAATTTCCTGGGTTTGAAATCCTACATAGGAAAAAACCAGTACGGGGTTTGCCCCGGATACGTTCAAGGTGTATTCCCCATCAAAGTTAGTGGTAGTGCCCACTGAGGTGCCTTTTTGATAAACCGATGCTCCCGGAATTGGCATTCCCGATTCATCGAGTACTTGTCCTGAAACCTCTATTTCCTGCGCAAACGATTTCGTCAAAACGCCTAAAATAAAAAAGACAAGAAGCAGATGTAATTTTCTTCTCATGATTAAAAATTAGATTAAATGATCAATAGTTGGTCTTATAAAAGTTGGAGCAAGATAAATCAAATTATTTTACAATAAAAACTTTTGTTAAAATAAATAACTTATCTACTCCATACTTCTATAAAATTTTTATTAAAGTTTAAATAAAGTGCAGATTTCTCATTTTTTAGGCTCAAAACTTCTTAAAACTTTTCGAACACTTTTATATTTTTCCAGAAGCCTTGTCGCTTCCTCTTCTTCCACCTTCAACTCCTCCATGATCATCTTTATACCACGGTTAACAAGTTTTTTGTTGGACAACTGCATATCAACCATCTTATTTCCTTTTACTCTCCCCATTTTTATGAGGCTGCTTGTGGAAATCATGTTGAGTACTAATTTTTGAGCCGTGCCCGCTTTCATTCTGGTACTGCCGGTAACAAACTCTGGCCCTACCACTACTTCAACAGGAAACTCTACTTCAGCGGCTAAAGGGCTACTATCATTGCAGGTAATACAACCCGTCGCTATCCCTTCTTCCCTGGCTCTTTTTACTCCGCCAATCACATAAGGCGTAGTGCCCGAAGCTGCTATGCCTACCAGCACATCTTTTTTACTTATATGAAATTTCTCCAAATCTTTCCAGGCCTGGTCAAAATCATCTTCTGCATTTTCAACAGCATGTCTTAGGGCATGATCGCCCCCTGCTATTAATCCTATCACCCAGTCTTCAGAAACTCCAAATGTGGGCGGACATTCAGAGGCATCCAGTACTCCCAGCCTGCCACTGGTTCCGGCTCCAATATAGAACAGCCTGCCACCTTCCTGCATACGGGCCACAATGACATCTACCAATTTTTCAATGGCAGGTAATTGTTTTTCAATTGCCAGAGGTACAGATTTGTCTTCATTATTAATATTTGTGAGTAATTCTTGTGTACTCATCTTCTCAAGATGATCATAATTTGATGATCTCTCGGTTGTGGGTTTATTCTCCATTGCTGTAATTATTCTGAAACTTTATTGCTATTAGAAAAGACTCCCGGAACGGCCTTTTCGACACCCCATTTTATCCCCGGTGTCCTGTAAAAATTGATATCGAGGGCTCTTAGCCGATCTCCGTGTTTTCCCAGTCGTGTAGTGAATTCCTGATATTCTCTTTTGTCTCCGCTAGTCCAGCCTACTTCTGCCGCTGCAATAGCGCGGGGCCAGAACCTATTGTCCATCATTTCGTCGCTGAGCACAAATTCACTCCAAACGGCTGCCTCAACTCCAATCACGTTTTCATGGTCTTTTATAAAACTGTAAGTGTCTTCAAGGCTAACCCCGTCTTTCTTACACCAGTTATTGGTATTCTCCTGCCCTGTAATATTAGCATGGTCAAGATAAAGCTGTGTACATAGGGAGTGGATCACTTTAATATCTTCCACCACACTCTCAACTCTTCCATGCCACCTCTGGCTAATAAGATTTGAGCTCACCTCAGCTTTAGTGACTTCTTCCCAGCCAATAGTGGTTTTTCCATAAGACTGCACAATAGAATCTGCCTTTACCACAAACTCTTTATATCTTGGATCTTCAATCTCATCTCCTCCAATATGCAGCCATGGCCCTTTGGTGATTTCGGCCATTTCTTCAACAACATCGGCAACAAATTTGTATATCTCGGGGTTCTCAAGGCAGAACTTGCTCCATCCAACATTGTAATCTTCAAAAATAGCTGGCGGGATTGCCCTTTTTGGAGTTAAATTGGAATATTCGTCACAGTTCAATTCGGGGTAAGATAACAGGGCGGCATAAATATGGCCCGGCATATCAATTTCAGGAATTATGGTGATGTTTCTCTCCAAAGCGTAATCCTGAAGCTCTTTGTATTCCTCCTGGGTCAAATAACCTGAGCGTCCCCTACGCACCGAACTTTTCCCGCCTATCTCTGTTAATTTAGGCCAGCCTTTAATCTCTATCCTCCATCCCTGATCATCGGACAAATGCAGGTGCAAACGGTTCATCTTGTAAAGCGCCATCCTGTCTACGTGCCGCTTTAAATATTCCAGATCAAAGAAACTTCTGGCCACATCTACCATGGTTCCTCTCCAACCAAATTCAGGTTTATCTTCAATAGAAGTGTGCCTAAGCACCACCCCTCCTTTTAAGCCCTCACTCTCAATTTGGGCGGGAAACATTTGGCGCAGCGTCTGAATTCCGTAGAAAAGTCCGGCTTTTGAAGCAGCCTTCAGCAGAACGCCCTCTTCGGAAATTTTTAGCTGATACCCTTCTTCTCCTAAAGTAGCATTTAAAGAACTGTCCTGTTCAATTCTCCAGTTTCCGCAGTTAGCCGATGCATTGGCAGAAACCGAAAAACCTGCTTTACTAAGCAGGGTCTCAAGCCACTGAGCCGCTTCTTGTGCTTCACCCGAATAACAAATATTATTTTCAACCGGAATCGCATAAGCTCTCTCCTCCCAGCTCACCTGTGCAGGCAGCGGGATAATGGCAGGAATTTCGGGAATAGCAGTTGTTTGCGGTGCTTTTAAAGTTTCTGATCCTCCACAAGAAGTAAGGGTGGCGGCAAAAAGTAAGAAACCAAGGCCTCTAAAAAGGTATTTCATAATGACATTTTTGTAGGGTTATAAATTTCGACCGGCTTTTTTATTCTTCGTACCGATCCTCATTATTAATTTTATCCATTTCGAGTAATAGATCTGCCACCTGACGAGTTACGGCCTCAAAAAACCGCTCTCCTTTTTCTGCGGAAGCTTTTTTGGGGTTTCCTATCCCGGTATCTGCCGAAACCAGGTGCCATTTCCTTTCACTCCATGCCCAGCCTCGCTTAATTGCGCTCAATTTTGACCTTTTTTCCTCTCCCGTTCCTGCTTCCTGAAGCGGCAGCACAAGTTCGGGCTTTAAATGCAGCATTAAACTGCTTTCCATTTCATCGGCGTGGTCTCCGGCTTCTTCAAAGAACTCCTTCCGGTCTACCGTCTGAAAAAAACTTGTGGTCACAAGGAGCATTTTTGGATACCTCGCTCCTACTTCCCTCAAAAGGGCTTTAAAATTATTTCCGCCATGACCGTTCAGCAAAAGGAGTTTTTTAATCCCACTTCTGTGAAGAACTTCCACAAGATCATTGAGAATTGCCAGCTGCGTGGAGGGGTACAGGTTCATACAAAGTGCAACTTCTGTCTGCCCTGTATTCACACCATAAGGTATATTGGGCAAGACCAGCACCTTTGCTCCTGCTTCCCAGGCATTTTTGGCAGCTTCGGCAGCAATTGCCTCTATCTGATAATTATCTGTGGCATAAGGCAGGTGAAAATTATGAGCTTCAGTAGCGCCCCAGGTAAGCACAGCCACCTCGGTTTTTTGCTCTTTTACAGCTTTCCAGTTTGTTTCTGCCAGTATGTAAGGTCTCATGCCTTTCTTATTTTGTGTCCTGCAACCGCGTAATAAAGAATGAACAAATAAAGCGGTACTGCTACCCAATAAGCCATTTGCTTGTCAAGTGCTTCTGCCAAACCGCCATAGGCCAACGGTATAATTGCACCCCCCGCAATTCCCATTACAAGCAGGGATGAAACTGCTTTGGTAAGTTTTCCTACATCTGCCAAAGCAAGCGGCCATATGGCAGGCCACATCAATGAATTTGCCAGCCCTAAAAGGGCAATAAATGCTACCGACAAAAAGCCTGAAGTGAAAATTGCCCCCACAGTGCACACTACGCCAAGAATGGCACAAACCTTCAGGGCGTTTTCCTGTTTTATAAACTTCGGAATAGCAACGATTCCCAGAAGATAACCAATGATCATTGCAGCCATGGTACCTGTGGTAAAGCCTTTGGCAGTTTCAAAATCAAACCCCTGAAAAATTCCGTAGTCAATAATGGTATCAACGGCTATAACTTCAACGCCCACATATATAAAAAGTGTAACCACCCCGAGGATGGCGTGCGGATAATCGGTGATTTTTTTAGTATTTTTCTGAAGCGCATTTGCATCGTCTTCATCTTCGGCCTCAACTTCAGGAAGACTAGATTTATAAACCCACAGGGCCAAAGCCAGCAACACGATTATGATACCGATATAAGGAGGAATTACCCGAAGCGCCATTTCATCTAAAGCAGCTTCATCTGTAGTTCCTGCAAGAACTTCAGCTTTATCCAGCTGAAGGAAGACTCCTATTAATATTGGCGCTATGGCACCTGCAAGCTTGTTACAGATCCCCATGATGCTAATTCGTTTTGCGGCACTCTCTGCCGGCCCAACAATGGTCACATAAGGGTTCACTGCGGTTTGAAGAATGGCCAGACCTCCACCCATTACAAACAGGCCAAGTAAAAATACCAGGTACGTGCGGCTCATTGCCGCCGGAATGAAAAGTAAGGCTCCCAATGCCATGACACCTAAAGCTACCGACATCCCTTTTTTAAAACCGAAATGGTTTAAGATCCTGGTAGATATGGGCGCCATGACCACATAGGCAATATAAAATGAAAAGGTCACAAAATAAGCCTGAAAAGTGGTGAGCTCACAGGCAATTTTGAGGTATGGAATTAAAAGTGCGTTGAGCCAGGTCACAAACCCGAAGATGAAGAAGAGCGCACCAATAATAATGATGGAACGGGTGGCGTTACCAGAATCGTTAACGGCAGCCGATGTATTGTTTGCAGTAGTTTTAGCCATAGGGAATTAAATTAATAGTCTACAGGTTTAGGCGTTTCAGCAAGAATTAATGCTGCAGCTCCTAAAAGGGCAATATTTGAGGTGTTTGAAGGTTTAACAATCAGTTGTTCCCTTACCTTCTTAAAAGGAAAACTGTTTATGGTGTTCTGAAGACTGGCTTCAAAAAACGGAAATGCTTTGCTTATGGATCCTCCCAGTAATATGGCCTGGGGCGAAAGCACGTTTAATATCAGTTTTATGGCGCTGCCAAGGTGCTCCCCAAATTTTTCAAAAAGCAACAATGCTGCTTCATCTCCAGCCTGTGCACCTTTAAAGACTTCATTCCCGGAAATGCCATTTCTCTTAAAGAATTTTCCGCTGCAGTAATCTTCAATAATTCCGTCTAAATAAGGGATACTGCCTATTTCCCCCGCACTCGAATACGCACCTGAATACAGCTGGTCATGTATGATGATTCCGCATCCAAAACCCGAACCCAGGGTGATTCCCACCAGGTTTTTATAAGGCTGTCCCTCACCAAACATCTTTTCACCCATGGCGAAAACGTTTGCATCATTGGTCACGCGAACAGGTTTATTAAACTGTCGCTCTAAATGGTCTTTTAGATGCACTTCCTTAAAAGAAGGGATGTTCAGGAGATCGAACAGGATGCCGTTCTCCTCATCTACCAGCCCCGGAACCCCAATTCCAATTCCGTAGAAATCTCCTCCGGCAACCTCAATGATGCCTGCGGAAAGTTCATCTAAAATTTGCTGTTTTGAAGCCGTAGAAGAAGTTGGAAAATCGGCTTCCTTAATTACCTGTGCATCTTGAACGACCCCAATCCTGGTCTTGGTCGCCCCTATATCAATACCTATTGTTCTGTAATTCATATTGAATTATTACCGGCCATGGCCGCGATGAGAACTTCCCATCATGCCTCAACAAAGAAATTTCCTTTAATTATGAAGGGAAGCTCTACAAAGAAGCCTTTTATTTTTAATATATGCAAATACTTTTATAAAAAATTTATAAAAGTTATACACAGAAAACAGTCTTGAAAAATGCCATTTTTGACAACCCGGGGAGACAGATAATTTTTCTTTACAGCCTTTTAAAAAAACTATATTTGTATCTTTTAAACAGAAAGGTTCTCTGCGAAGGAAAACTTTGTTGAAATTGATATATGAAGAACATTCGGAATTTTTGCATTATTGCCCACATTGACCACGGAAAAAGTACTCTGGCCGATCGCTTGTTAGATTCCACAGGATCTGTGACCGACAGGGAAAAGCAGGAACAGCTGCTGGACAGTATGGATTTGGAGCGAGAAAGGGGAATTACCATTAAGAGCCACGCAATTCAAATGGATTATACCTATAAGGGCGAGCAGTATATTCTCAACCTTATTGACACTCCCGGCCACGTAGATTTCTCTTACGAGGTTTCCCGGTCTATCGCTGCCTGTGAAGGTGCGTTACTCGTAGTTGATGCAGCACAGAGCATCCAGGCGCAAACAATTTCAAACCTTTACCTGGCGCTGGAAAATGACCTGGAGATTATTCCTGTTTTGAACAAGGTAGACCTGCCAAGTGCAAACCCCGAAGAAGTTACCGATGATATTGTTGACCTCCTGGGGTGTGACCCTTCCGATGTTATTCCCGCCAGTGCAAAGACCGGACTGGGAATTGCTGAAATCCTCGCTGCCATTATTGAACGCATTCCGCCGCCATCGGGCAAGGTAGATGCTCCTTTAAGAGCACTTATTTTTGACTCGGTCTATAACCCTTTCCGCGGTGTGGAGACTTATTTCAGAGTAATTAACGGATCTATAAAAAAGGGGCAAAACATTAAATTTGTCGCTACAAATAAAGATTACTTTGCCGATGAAGTAGGCACTTTAAGGCTGAAACAATTCCCGAGACAGGAGATTAAAACGGGAGATGTGGGCTACCTCATCACCGGAATCAAAGAAGCCAAAGAGGTGAAAGTGGGTGATACCATCACCGATGCTAAAAACCCCACGACTGAAGCAGTTCCTGGATTTGAGGACGTAAAGCCCATGGTTTTCGCCGGAATCTACCCTGTAGATACCGAAGATTACGAAGACCTGCGTGCTTCTATGGAAAAACTTCAGCTCAACGATGCTTCCCTGGTCTTCACGCCCGAAAGTTCAGCGGCACTGGGCTTTGGTTTCCGTTGTGGTTTCCTCGGAATGCTTCACCTGGAGATCATTCAGGAACGCCTGGAGCGGGAATTTGATATGACCGTCATTACTACGGTTCCAAACGTTTCCTACCACGCCTATACCCATAAGAACAAAGACCAGGTGATCCTGGTAAACAACCCTTCAGACCTGCCCGAGCCTTCAAGCCTTGACAGGGTAGAAGAACCATACATTAAAGCCACCATCATCACCAAAGCCGATTTTGTTGGCCCTGTAATGTCTTTATGTATCGAAAAACGCGGACAAATTACCAACCAGACCTATCTTACCACAGATCGTGTGGAGCTGTCTTTTGACATGCCGCTCGCTGAAATTGTATTTGACTTCTATGACAGGCTAAAAACGGTTTCTAAAGGTTATGCTTCTTTTGACTATTCTCCTATTGGAATGCGCGCTTCAAAGCTCGTGAAGGTAGACGTACTGCTTAACGGTAATGTTGTGGATGCACTTTCGGCCCTGTTGCACGTAGACAATGCCTATGATATTGGGAAGAAAATGTGTGAAAAGCTCAAAGAGTTGATCCCGAGGCAACAGTTCGACATCCCTATACAGGCTGCTATTGGCGCCAAGATCATTGCCCGTGAAACAGTAAAAGCCCTTAGAAAAGATGTTACCGCAAAATGTTACGGAGGAGATATTTCCCGAAAGAGAAAACTTCTCGAAAAGCAGAAAAAAGGTAAGAAAAGAATGCGCCAGGTTGGAAACGTCGAAATTCCGCAGGAAGCTTTTATGGCGGTGCTGAAGTTGAACGATTAAATCAATTCAAAGTTCAACATTTAAAATTTCATATTGTATGCGCCCGAATCTTCGGGCGTTTTTTTTATGTCTTGAATGCCTTCATCTTAAAATAAGCCTCAAAAAAGGCATTTTGAAAAGTCTTTTTTCTCTGTTCTATATTCTATATTCCGATTTAAAAGAGATTCTATACTGCGCTGCGTTCAGAATGACAAAAGTATTCTGCAGAAAGCTGCGAATTAGGCGGGAAAAACCAAGATTCAAGACTGTGAGGTGTCAAAAATGACATTTTTGACAGGTTTTTTTCTTTGCTCTTTCCTCTCCTTTATCCCATTTGACCCCGGTATCATTTTTTTTAAATTTGTTAGCCACCACTATTAACAATTAACTAGGAACTAATATGGCCGGACATAGCAAATGGGCGAATATCAAACACCGGAAAGGAGCTCAGGATAAAAAGCGTGCAAAACAATTTACCAGGGCTATAAAAGATATAAGTGTAGCAGTAAAAACCGGGGGAGGAGCAGATCCTGAAGCGAATCCTGCGCTGCGTAATGCCATTTCAAACGCCAAAGGGGTGAACATGCCCAAAGACACCATTGAACGCGCTATTAAAAAAGCCAGTGGGGCAGAGGCCGATAATTACGAACTGGTCACCTTTGAAGGTTATGGCCCCAACGGAATTGCCTTTTTCATTGAATGTACTACAGATAATACCAATCGCACGGTTTCTTCGGTGAGGTCAATTTTCTCAAAGAACGGCGGCAGCCTTGGCACCAACGGATCACTCGAGTTTTTGTTTGATCGCAAAGGGGTCTTCAGCATAGCAAAAGAAGATATTCCCATGGACATGGAAAATTTTGAACTTGAACTCATAGAAGGAGGTGCCACCAGTATCGAAAAAGAAGAGAACCTTATCTACACTTATACCGATTTTACAGATTTTGGCAGCATGAATTCCAAACTGGAAGAACTGGGGGTGGAGCCCAAAAACGCCGGCCTCCAGAGGATTCCCTTAAACACCGTGGAGTTACCGGTAAAAGAGGCCGCCAAAATTTTAGAGTTAGTCGAAAAATTTGAAGAAGATGAAGATGTTCAGGATGTCTACCACAACCTGGAACTTACAGATGAACTTCTGGAAGAGATCAGTAAAGATTAATCTTCACCCTCCAGCTTTTCTACGGTCTCTTCATAATTCTCTTCCTGTTCTTCTTCTTCCTTCTTGATCTTCTTACCCAGGTATACAAGCTGGTACCCGCTGCTAATCTCTACTTCTGAACTGTGAGATGGGATTATTTTCAACTCGCCGGTATCGGTCTTTACGAACAGCGGAATTATATCGGGATCGGTCTTTGAGATTTCCAGCAATCCTTCGTAATGCGCCCTGCTATTAAGCACCACCTCGTGTATGGTAGGATGGCTCCTGGCAACTTCGGTCAACTTGATATAATCATCGGTATGCGAGAATAGACCTTCGGAAGGATTTGTCTCCGGGTCATTCATTTCATCAGAAGAAATAAGCCTGAAAGAACCTTTTTCACCGTACTGACTGGTAAATTTATTGATCGCGGTTTTATTAATATCACTGTTCCCGGTCATCGCCATAAGGTACCCCACGTCGTTGAGCTCAATGTTGTTAAAAAGGTCATCTTCATAAACACTTCCGGCAATGGCATCAAGGCCCAGGTCTTTAGCCTTCATAACATTGTCGGCATTGTTATCCATGAGCACCACGTGGCGTTTATTATCCTGCAGGTACTTGCCAATGAGCCTGGAGACAGATGAAGCTCCAATGATGAGAATTCCTTCGGCATCTTTTACAAAAACCCCAACCAGTTTGGCAAAAATGCGGGCGGTTGTAGCGTTGAGCAGTACAGAAAGTAGTACCACCATAAAGACCAGCGGCGTGATGTACTCGGCTCCAGGTACGCCTTCCCTGGCAAGTTTAAGGCCAAAGAGGGAAGCAATACCCGCAGCAACGATCCCGCGGGGACCAACCCAGCTGATAAAAGCGATCTCATTGGCTTTGAGGTTAGATCCAAGGGAGCTTAAAATCACCCCAACGGGCCTCACAATAAAGACTATGGCACCAAATAACATGGCAGCTTTCCAGTTGTAGATAAGCAACAGATCAGATATTTCAATGTTTGCCGCCAAAAGGATGAACAGGATCGAAATAAGCAGGACACTCAGCGACTCTTTAAAATACAAGAGCTCCTTGATGTTTGGCAGGTTTTTGTTTCCCATCACCATTCCCATGACCACCACGGCTAAAAGTCCGCTCTCATGGGCAAAAGTATCGGCCAGTACAAAAACCCCGAGCACCGTGGCCAGTGTGAAAACATTGAGCAGGTAATGAGGAATTACATTCCGTTTTATGAGCAGGGCCAGGATATGGGCAAAAGTAAACCCGAAAGTAAACCCGAACAGGATGATCTTCCCAAACTCGGTAAGTGCGGTGATCGTAAAATCCTGCCCGCCTTCAACGCGTATAAATTCGTACATCAATACAGCAATGAGTGCCCCAATGGGATCAATCAAAATCCCTTCCCATTTCAGGATGGAAGAAACATGGGTCTTAAGAGGAATATTCCGAAGAATAGGGGCTATAACCGTAGGGCCTGTAACAATAATAAGCGACGAAAACAGGAAAGAGATTTGCCACGAGAACCCGTAAATAAAATGAGCTGCAAGGCCGGCACCAAAAAAGGTAACCACAACCCCCACACTTATGAGTTTCACGATAACCGGGCCAATATTTCCCACCTCGCCCCGCCTTAGGGTAAGGCCTCCTTCAAAAAGAATTACGGCAATGGCCAGAGAAACGAAATAAAATAAGCTTTCGCCGGGAAAAACTCCTTCTTCCCCGTTCCAGATAGGTTCCAGCCATTTGGTACCGTCATCAGAAAGTAAAGTGGAAACAGGGCCTACAAAAAGGCCAATAAGTATAAGCGGAAGTATTGCCGGGGTCTTGGTTTTCCAGGCAACCCACTGCGCCAGTATTCCCAGGATAACTAAACCTGCAAGTTCTAACATGTGTAATTTTTAATCAAATTTAGGCCTAAAGTTAACTTTTTATGGGTTAACAGCAGAATCTCTCTGTAATACCACGCCTTATTAGTTCGGAAGAAATTAAGGGTAGATAATGATCCGGCTCTTGTCAAAGAAGTATTTTTCGAGCTTGGCAGGAATACCTCTTAGTACATTCTGAAAGGATTTTGAACCTTTTCTGGCCGAAATAAGCACCACTATATCCTCTTCCTGCATATCCCTGCCCAAAATGAGAAAATCGTTCCATTCCTGAAAGATCTTATAGGTCACCGGCGAATCGCTCTTCAGCTTTTTAAACTGCTCTAAAAATGCCTTTTTTGACACTCCGTTGCAGTTGATCACCACCGGTACACTAAGTTCTTTGGAGAGCACTTCAATCTTACTCACCCATAAAGGGAAACCCTCTTCCTCTTCGGCAAGGGCCGGAACGATTAAAAACAGCCGTTTATGGGTTGCCAAAGGCCTGCTGAAGTGGGTGATGAAAGAAGTTTTATTGTTGGCAGCGATAATGCGCTCCATCTTTTTGCCTATAAGCTTATCCATAAGCCCTTTTTCTGAAGGCCATCCAAAAATGACAAGATCGGCGATGATTTCCCGCGCCTTTCTGGCAATTCCCTGTGCCACATTTTGATCTATGGTGGCATGTATGGTCACTTCAGCTTCGGCGGCAGAGGCCTGAGAAACGAAATCTTCAAGTTTACCGGTAGCCCGGGCGATGTTGATCTCGGCTTCAGCATTATTCGGAACTACCGAAAGTATCGAAATGGGATTGGGAGAAGCCTTATCCTTAATGAGAATGGCAAATTCTAGCAGCTTGTCAAAATTCAGGATATTGGCAATAGGGAGTAAAATAGTTTCATTTTTAAAAGCTTCGGCATTTTTTACCTCTTTTGACAGGTCTTTTTCAGATTCAGTTTTCAATTTAAGGGCAGCCCTTTGGGTAGCCAGGGTGGCAACTATAGAGGTGGCCAGGATAAGGATCACGGTTCCGTTTAAGATATTTTCATCTATGATTCCGGCGTTAAAACCAACAATGATCACGGCCAGGGTCGCCGCTGCATGTCCGCTGCTCAACCCAAAGATCACTTTTCGCTGGGCTGCGGAATATTTAAAAATGAGCTGCGTAAAAAGGGAAGCAAGCCATTTCCCAAAAACGGCCACTACAGTTAAGGTTCCTGCCACGATCAAAGCCGTTGGCCCGGTAAAGATCACACTAATGTCTACGAGCATCCCCACACTAATCAGGAAAAAAGGGATGAACAAGGAATTCCCGATGAATTCCACCCTGTTCATAAGCGCAGAAGAATGAGGGATTAGCCGGTTTAACGACAAACCTGCCAGGAAGGCCCCAATTATGGGTTCAACCCCCGCCAGCTCTGCTAAAAATGCTGAAATAAACACCACGGTAAGTACAAAAATGTAGTGCGAATGCTTTTCATTTTCCATGCTTGTGAAGAACCATTTTGCAATTCGGGGCACAAGAAGGAACATAATAGCCGAAAATATAGCCAGCGAAATTCCCAGGCGCTGCCAGAAGGCCGCATTAAGTGTGCCTTCATGGTTTCCCATGATTACCGCCAGTACAATGAGTACAGCGGTATCTGTAAGTATGGTGCCCCCAACGGTAATGGCCACAGCTTCATTTTTTGACACCTTCAGTTTACTCACAATGGGGTAGGTGAGCAGGGTGTGGGTCGCAAACATACTCGCCGTTAAAAAACTGGCATTGAAATCGTAATTCAGCAAAAAATAACAGACAGGAAAACCAATTCCGAGGGGAATGATAAAAGTGAAAAATCCGAATAAAAAGCTCTTGTTCCTGTTAGCCTTGAACTGGTTCATGTCGAGTTCAAGACCCGCAATGAACATGATGTAAAGCAATCCTATGGTCGAAAAAAGGTCTATAGCCGCGTTTTGCTCTAGGATCCCGGCACCGTAAGGCCCAATCACGATCCCCGAAATAATAAGGATAATAATGCCGGGGATATTGAGGCGCCGCAGCACGATAGGAGAAATGAGGATGATAAGCAGGATAAGCGAAAAGACCAGCACCGGGTTGGATAAGGGCAATTCAAATTCGTGCTTTACTAACTCGAGAAATTTGTTCATATATTACCAGTAAAGGATTTAAATGTAACAGATATTGTCACTCTTAAAATATAATTCCTGCAAAAAATGCTATTTTTAAGTGATTTTTTAGAAAATCACACAGCTCCAAAACTGGAAGCCCCTTTTTTATTGATTTGAACCCACACTAAAAACACTGGCTTATGGAAGAATTCAACATTTTAAATCTCCTAATTATCCTCGCCGGAGCATGGGTGGGTGGCGCCGCTGCGAAAAGACTGGGTTATCCCGCCATTTTAGGAGAACTGGTGATAGGGATTATTTTAGGTCCGGCGGTTCTAGGAATGCTTGAAACTTCTGAAATGATAAGCATCCTGGCCGAAGTAGGTATCATCCTGCTCATGGTGTACATAGGCATGGAAATTAATTTCAGGGACCTCGGAAAAGCTTCATGGCCGGGGCTTTTGGCCGCTATTGGCGGCTTTGTTGTTCCGTTTGGGCTGGGTTACTACACCATTATCCTCTTTGACGGAACTCAAATGGCTGCCCTCTTTGTGGCTATTGCAGTAGGGGTGACCTCGCTGGCCACAAAAAGCCGGATCCTGGTAGACCTGAAGCTGCTCAACACCCGAATAGCCTATGTGCTCATGGCCGGGGCGCTTATTTCAGACACCCTCGCCCTTATCATTTTTGCCGGGTTGATGAGTTTTGTAGATGTGGGGAATGTTGATGCCCTTGGCCTTACCTGGGTGGCAGGAAAAGCCATCTTATTCTTTATTCTTACTGCTGTGGGAGGCATTTATCTCCTGCCACTGCTGGGAAAAACCCTTAGCCGTGCAAAGATCAAAGACCGAACCCTGCATTTTACCCTAATCTTGATTATCGTTTTCGGATTTGCCGAACTTGCAGAGCTGGCCGGCTTACACAGCATATTAGGGGCTTTTATGGCCGGACTTTTCATTCGCGACGGTGTTTTTAACAGGCAGATTTCAAAAGAGATCAACGATATTTTTCACGATGTTTCAATCGGATTTTTAGCACCCATTTTCTTTGTTTCCGCAGGATTTAACGTGACGCTCGACATTTTTCAAACCGACCTCTGGATGCTCATAGCGGTAACCCTGGTCGCCATGATTGGAAAAATTGGAGGAACTGCTTTGTTCTACCTGCCCAGTGGCTACGGCTGGCGTGAAGGCCTGGCTGTGGGAACCGGGATGAACGGCAGGGGCGCGGTAGAAATCATCATTGCCGGAATTGGCCTCGAGATGGGGATTATTTCTGCTGAAATCTTCTCTATCCTCGTCTTTATGGCCATTTTCACCACCCTCACGGTTCCGGTTTTCCTTACATGGACCACAAAGTGGCTCAAGAACCGCGGCGAACTCATTCACCAGGAATCCCGGAAAGGCTTTCTCATCCTTGGGGCAAATCCGCTGGGAATACATCTGGCCAAACACCTGGCTGAAGATAATGACGTGACCCTTGTAGACTCCAACCGCGATATGGTAGAGCTCGCAAAAAAAGAAGGCCTAAATGCCATTTTTGGGAATATACTGAAAGAAGAGACCATGGAACAGGCACATGCCATTGACAAGGGCACTTTTATTGCCCTCACTGCCAACAGCGAGATCAACCTGCTTGCGGCACAACTGGCCAACGATTCCTTCTATATTCCGAAGAAGATCGTGCTCATGGATCCAAAAGAATCTGGTGCGGGCGTTGACCTGCTGGACAGGATAGATGCTTCCTCCATGTTTGCTGCAAAGACAAAACTAGATCCGTGGACTTATAAGTTAAGTTCCAACAATGCCAGCGAGCAGGAAATTCTGGTGGAAGAAGAAATGTCTACCCGGCAATGGATAAAGGAACAAAAGAAGCAACAAAAGGATTTTCTGCCTATACTTATCGTAAATGCTGAAGGGCACAAAAGACCTTTCCACTTCCACGACACCATAAGTCCCGGTGAAAAAATAATATATTTACGGTGAATTTATTGAGGAACTATAAAATCACCTAAAAATTCATGAAAATATATCCTATTGAAGCCGGTAATTTTAAGCTGGATGGAGGTGCCATGTTTGGTGTGGTACCAAAATCTATCTGGAATAAGACCAACCCGGCCGACGCAAATAACATGATTGATATCGCCGCCACCTGTATGCTCATTGAGGATGGTGAGCGCCTCATTCTTATTGATACCGGAATGGGCGATAAGCAAAGCGAGAAATTCTTTGGTTATTACTATCTCTGGGGAGATGACAACATTGATAAATCCCTTAAAAAACACGGCTTTTCAAGAGATGATGTCACCGATGTCTTTATGACGCACCTGCATTTTGACCATTGCGGCGGAAGCATTCAGTGGAACAAAGACCGCAGCGGTTATGAACCGGCCTTTAAAAATGCCACTTTCTGGACCAATAAAGAACACTGGCAATGGGCAACCCAACCCAATGCCCGTGAAAAGGCTTCTTTTCTGAAGGAGAACATACTTCCCATGGAAGAGAGCGGCCAGTTAAAATTCGTTGAAAGGCAGGGCGGAGCATATCAGGATAATTCTGAACTTGATTTTGGAATTCTTTTTGTAGATGGTCATACCGATAAGCAGATGATCCCTCATATTAAATATCAGGATAAGACCTTGGTCTTTATGGCCGATCTTTTACCCACTGCGGGTCACATTCCCCTGCCTTTTGTGATGGGATATGATACCCGGCCCTTGCTTACACTTCCCGAAAAAAAGACATTTCTGGAAAGGGCTGCCAAAGAAGATTTTTATCTTTTCCTGGAACACGATGCCCACAACAAGGTGATAAAGGTGAAAGAAACCGAAAAAGGAGTACGATTAGACGAAGTATATACATTTAACGAAATATTTAATTAGAACATTATGAAGATCCCTATTTACAGGCCTTTGATGGCAGCCGGAATGGCCGCTGTACTGGCATCATGTGGCAGCTCGGCTCCCACCATTGTCTCTACCCCCATTGAGAATATTGATGAAAACCCTCTCAAAGTTTCTGAACTTACCGATGTGGAGCTAAAAGGCTGGGGTGGCGCCGATCTTGTTTCAGATACCATTCCCGGGATGAGCGTGCAAAGAGCTTATAACGAGATCATCAAGAACAACAAAGGAAAAAAAGTCATTGTAGCTGTTATTGACAGTGGTGTTGATATTGAACACGAAGATCTTGACGGCGTAATTTGGACCAATGAAGATGAAAAGCCCAACAACAATCGCGATGACGATAACAACGGGTATGTTGATGACATGCACGGCTGGAATTTTCTTGGAGATGCAGTAGAAGAGAACCTTGAATACACCCGCATCTACAAAAAACTGAAACCCAAGTACAGCAGTATACCTGCAGGTGCTGTAAAACCCGAAAATCAGGAAGAATTTAAGCTTTATCAGCGTGCAAAAGCCGAATATGATAAAGAGTACAACGAAACCCTGGGCATGAAGAACCAGTACGAAGGTATTGTGCAACAGCTACAGGTTTCTCATGAGGCGGTTTCTGCCAAAATAGGCAAAGAAGATTATACCTTGGAAGAGTTGAGAAATATGGAAGCAACTTCCGAAGAAATGCAGCAGTACAAAGGCTTTTTAAGTCAGGTAATGAGCAATGTTGAAGGTTCTATCCCCGATGCAATTTCACAGCTTAAGGAGGCTATAGATTACTTTGACGGCAGGCTTTCTTCCCACTTCAACCTTGACCTTAACGCCCGCGCCATAGTAGGCGATGATGTTGATGATATCACCGATACCAACTACGGAAATGCTAACGTGATGGGACCAACTCCCGATAAAGAAGACCTTAAACACGGTACTCACGTGGCAGGTATTATTGCTGCCGAAAGAGATAACAACCTTGGTCTTAACGGGGTGGCCAATAACGTGGAGATCATGGTGCTTAGAGCAGTGCCCGATGGAGATGAGTACGATAAGGATATTGCCCTTGCCATTCGCTATGCTGTAGATAACGGTGCCAGTATTATTAACACCAGCTTCGGAAAATATTTCTCTACCCACCCGCAGTGGGTAAGAGATGCTATAAAGTACGCCGATGATAACGATGTACTTATTGTGAACGCCGCCGGAAATGAAGGAATAAACCTTGACGAAAATGCGGTATATCCAAACGATCAGGATCCTGAGAATCCTAGTGAGATTGCAGATAACTTCCTTACTGTAGGAGCTCTCAATTACGAATATGGATCTGGCCTTATTGCAGGGTTCTCTAACTATGGTAAGACCAATGTTGATGTATTTGCACCAGGAACAAAGATCTGGTCTACCACGCCAAATAACGAGTATGAGTACCTGCAGGGAACTTCTATGGCAGCACCTGCAGTAGCCGGTGTTGCAGCCGTGATACGTTCTTTCTATCCAAAATTGACCGATGATCAGGTTAAAAAAGTGATCATGGACAGCGGCCTAACCAGCAATGCTACTATAATTATTGGGGGAGACCCGTCAAATACCATGAAATTCAATCAATTATCAACTTCAGGAAAAATGGCGAACCTTTATAACGCGCTTATCCTGGCCGATAAAATGTCTAAATAAGTAAGTATGAAGAAAGGAATATTAACACTGGCATTTTTATCATGCCTGGCAGTAACTGCCCAGAACAACACCTCTTACTGGCAACAGGAAGCCAACTATAAAATGAATGTCGACATGAATGTTGACAACTTCCAGTACACCGGGGAGCAGGAACTCGAATATACCAACAACTCTCCCGATACGCTAAAAAGGGTTTTTTACCACCTTTTTTACAACGCATTTCAGCCGGGCAGTGAAATGGATATACGTTCGCGAACCATAGCAGATCCAGATCCGCGTGTGGGAAGCAGGATTGCCAGTCTCACCCCCCAACAACAGGGTTACCTGCGGGTCAACACCCTTAGCATGAACGGAAAGTCTCTTCAGTTTGAAGAAGTGGGAACGGTTTTGGAAGTAGAACTTGACAAGCCTATTTTGCCGGGAGAAAGCGTAAATTTCTCGCTGAAGTTTGCAGGCCAGGTACCCGAACAAATCCGTAGGGCCGGTAGGAACAGCAGCGAAGGTGTGGCTCTTTCTATGGTGCAATGGTTCCCTAAAATGGCCGAATACGACTTTGAAGGCTGGCATGCCGATCCTTACATTGGTCGTGAATGGCACGGCGTATGGGGAGATTACGATGTAAAGATCAATATTGATAAAGATTACATTCTTGGTGCTTCAGGAATCCTTCAAAATGCCAATGAAATTGGCTATGGCTACGAAGATGAGGGTGTAAAAGTGAAAAGAAAAAGGGGCGATAAGCTCACCTGGCACTTTATTGCAGAAGATGTGCTCGATTTCGCCTGGGCTGCCGATCCTGAATACATTCACGATCAAAGAACCGCCGCCGATGGTACCGTGCTGCACTTTCTCTACAAGAACAAGCCTGAAATAAAGGAAAACTGGAAGAACCTGCAGCCAAAGACCGAAGAACTTCTTTTGTTCTTTAACGAGCACATAGGGCCTTACCCCTGGCCGCAGTATTCTGTGATCCAGGGAGGAGATGGCGGAATGGAATATGCCATGCTTACCCTTATCACCGGGGAAAGGAATTTTGGAAGCCTCGTGGGCGTGACCGCTCACGAACTTGCCCACGCCTGGTTCCAGCACCTGCTGGCCACCAACGAGAGCAAACACGAGTGGATGGATGAAGGTTTTACCAGCTACATTTCAGACCTTGCCATGAACGAAGTAATGGACCAGAACCAGGAAAACCCTTTTGCAGGCTCTTACAGAAGCTATACCCGCCTTGCAACTTCGGGTGCAGAACAGCCGCAAACCACCCATGCCGACCGTTATACCTATAACGCGGCTTACGGTGCCACAGCCTATTCAAAAGGCTCTGTATTCCTCTCGCAGCTGGGTTATGTAATTGGTGAAGAAAACCTTCAGAAGACCTTAAAAAGGTACTACGATGAGTGGAAATTCAAGCATCCAACGCCAAATGACTTTATTAGGGTAGCCGAAAAAGTTTCGGGTGCAGAGCTCGACTGGTATTTAACCGACTGGACGCGCACTACAAACTTTATTGACTACGCCATTCAGGCGGTAGAAGAGGAGGGCGATCAAACCAGGGTTGTGCTCATTAGAAATGGTGAAATGCCCATGCCTGTTGAGCTGCAAGTGACCTATAACGACGGTACTTCCGAAGAAATTTATATTCCGTTGCAAATGATGCGCTGGGAAAAACCGGGTTTTGATGAAAACCAGACCAAAGAAGACTGGGCGTGGGCTTATCCTACCTATTCTTTTACGCTGAACAAGCCAAAATCTGAAGTTTCTTCTATCGAGATCGACAGCAGCCAGATGATGGCCGATGTGAACAGGAATAACAACCTTTACCCCAAACCTCAGCAGTAAAAGGTTTCAAAAATGGCATTTTTGACAGGTATTTTTTACAACTGAAGAGAATGACATTCAGAATTAAAATACACCTGAAATATATACAGGTTAAAGAAAAAGAGGCTTTTAAAAGCCTCTTTTTTATTTTATAAGTCTGGCCGGCAAGATTCTCTATTAATACTTATTTATAAATGATAATTTTACCTCATGGATGAAAGCTTCGGAAAGAAGGAGAAATTAAAAAGCAAAGTTATTATTGATAAACTTTTTGCTGAAGGCCGCTCGGTCAAAAAATACCCCCTGCTATTAATTTACACTCCGCTTGAAAACCCTTCAGAAAAAGTGAATAAAGTGGGGGTTTCGGTTTCAAAGAGGAACTTTAAGCGGGCGGTAGACAGGGTTAAAATAAAACGGCTGATGCGGGAGGTTTTTAGAAAAAATAAGTATCTTGTTTCCAGTAATTTAGCCGAAAATTATGCCATAATGCTAATTTACACCGGCCGTGAAATATGGAGTTATAAAGATTTACTGCGCAACGGCGAAGAAGTGTTGAAAAGATTTGTGGCGCAGGAAAAAGCCAAGGAACATGAAAAATACCCTCTCTAAAATTGCATTTTTTGCAGCCCTTCCGGTGCTGTTATTTACTACTGTAAGTTATAAATCAGATTTCTTTGAGATCGCCAAACAGCTGGAGATCTTTACCACGCTGTTCAAAGAACTCAACATGAACTATGTTGATGAGACCAATCCTGCAGCCCTCATGGATACCGCTATTAACGCGATGCTCGAAGATCTTGACCCCTACACCCATTACTGGAATGAACAGGAAGTGCAGGCGGCAAGGATAGACAATGCGGGAGAATACACCGGCATTGGTGCCACGGTGGGTATAAAAGCCGATAAAATTGTCATTTTAGAGCCCTATAAAGATTACCCTGCCGATAAAGCCGGTTTAAAAGCCGGAGATGAGATTATTAAGATTGGTAATATCGCTGTTGAATATTTCAGCGAAGATGCGGGAGAACTGCTTAAAGGCGCTCCAAATTCAAAAGTTGCACTCACTTTTAAACGCCGCGGAGAAACAAAGACCACCAGCCTTACCCGTGGTGCCGTTGAGATCAAAGCTGTGCCATTTTACAAACTGCTGGAAGGTAATACCGGCTATATCGTGCTTTCCCAATTTAACCGGAATGCTTCGGCCGAAACTGCCGAGGCTTTGCGGGAGCTTAAAGAGCAGGGGGCAGAAAAGATCATTCTTGACCTGCGGGGCAATCCCGGCGGATTGCTTTCTGAAGCTATCAACGTAACCAATATTTTTGTGCCACAGGGCGAGTTGATCACCAGTACAAAATCGGCAGTTGAAAAGTATAACCAAACCTTTTCAACAATCCGGAAAGCTATAGATACCGAGATTCCGCTGGCTGTGTTGATAAACGGCCGAAGTGCCTCTGCCAGCGAGATCGTGGCAGGTTCTCTTCAGGATTTAGACCGCGCGGTGATCCTGGGAGCCAGGAGCTTTGGGAAAGGCCTGGTACAGCGTCCAAAAGACCTCACTTACGGCACCCAGTTAAAAGTAACTATCTCGAGGTATTACACGCCAAGCGGCCGCTGTATTCAGGCACTCGATTACCGTCACCGAGACGAAGAGGGAAATGCCTTGCGCTATTCGGCTAAAGATTATAACGAATTTAAAACCCGAAATGGCAGAAAGGTCTATGACGGCGGCGGTATTTTACCCGATATAAAACTGGAAACTTCGGAATTTAGTGATATTACCAATGCACTCCTGCTCAAAAATGCCATTTTTGACTACGCTACAAATTATTACTATACCCATAAGCTGGAAACACCTGAAGACTTCAGCTTTACAGAAAAAGATTATTCCGATTTTAAGGATTATTTAAAATCCAACGGATTTGAGTACCAGACAGCCACAGAAAAAGAACTGGAAGACGTAGTGGCCGCGGCAGAAAAAGAAGGTTATCAACAAAATCTTTCGGAAGAGTTGAAAAGTATAAAAGAGGCAATTTCAAATTCCAAAGAACAGGCTTTAAACCTCAAAAAAGCCGAAATTATGAGCCTGCTTTCCGAAGAGATCATAAAAAGGTATTTCTACAAGGAAGGTCTTTACGAATATTACGTGAAGAAAAACCCCGAGATCTTAAAAGCAAAGGAAATTCTTCAGGATAAGGCTCAATATCAAAACATTCTGAAAGGTTAATTCTTGAGCATGCCAATATGGGGGATGCCGTCTTCGAGATATCCTTCCCCAATTTGTTGAAAACCGTGATTTTCGTAGAATTTTGTAAGGTAAGTCTGCGCCGATAATTTGATCTTTCGGGTGCTGTACCGTTCTTCAATAGCTTTTATGGAAGCTTCTAGAATTTGATGGGCAAAGTTTTTTCCTCGGTGGGTTTCTTTGACCAGCACACGGCCAATGGAGGCCTCTTCAAAGTAAATTCCGGGGGCAAAGAGCCGGGTATAGGCTACCAGGACGTTTCCATCAAAACCCAGCACGTGCAGGGCCTTTTGATCTTTTCCGTCTATGTCCTGGTAGGCACAATTTTGTTCCACCACAAAAATTTCAGACCTGAGCTGCAGAATTTGATAGAGTATATGTATATCCAGGTCTTCAAAAGTGGCAATTTTTACTTCCATTATTTACAGGCGATCTTTTCAACACGACGGCTGTGACGGCCTCCGGCAAATTCGGTATCAAGAAAAACCTGCACCATCTCAACAGCCTGTTCTTTTGAGGTGTACCGCGCCGGGATGCTCAAAATATTCGCGTTGTTGTGTTCCCTGGCCAAAGCCGCGATCTCCTTGATCCAGCAAAGTGCCGAGCGAACCGACTGGTGCTTGTTTGCCGTCATATTTGCCCCGTTCCCGCTTCCACATATAATGATCCCAAAATCAGCTTTTTTATCCTCTACATCGCGGGCTACGGGATGAACAAAGTCGGGGTAATCTACACTTTCTTCGGAATCTGTTCCGTGGTTGATCACTTCAATATTTCTTGATTTGAGATAATCAACAACGGCAGTTTTATAAGTGGTACCGGCGTGATCATTTCCAATAGATATTTTCATAAGAGGCAGGTTTGATGAGCCACAAAGGTAAAAATTTGAGTTATCAACTTCTATTTTAGGCTTTGTTAATTAAATGTTACAAGCTATTTAAAATTAAGGCTTTATAAAAGTTCATAATTTGTTTATAAATGAAGACGAAAAAATTAAAACGAAATTTGGATAATTAGTGGAAAAACCGAATATGAAAGAATTCCCGAGAGATGAAAATTTTAAATTCACTTTTTTCCGCGAAGTTTTCAGCACCCAAAAATCAGTTCTGAACATCAGATTAAGGGAAAGTTATTAAATGATTAAATTCACATTTCATTATGAACAGTTGTTAAGAAAAAGTAAAGTTTATGTAATAATCAGGAGCTTAGCCAGACCTGCTGCTGTTCATAACTTGTTACCTCAGTATTCCTAACTACAAATCCAAAAAACTTTAAAAAAAGTTATTCTACATATCAACAGACTATAATACTCCATCATTTTAATTTTTTAAAAAAGAAAGAAAATATAAATAGTATTATAAGTGTTGACAACTAAACGATCTTTAATGGAGCAGGATCCTGATTGAAACTGTTGATGATCTCCCGGGCGCGGTCTACATCCAGGGGGTGAACTTTGAGCTGAATCCCGCCCAGTGCGTTGGAATAAAAAGGAAATACCCCAATCATGGTTTCATTCTGAAAGAAGTGCTGGATATTCTCCTGCTCAAGGAGAAGCTGGAGTACAGCGTATTCGTGGCGATAGGTAAAGATTGCAAGAGTGACTAAATTATTCATAGCAAGTGGCTTGCTACTAAAGATATTACTTTCTAATGTATGGAAGAAGAAATACTTACCGGAAGTGAGGCAGTAACAGGCGCATTTAACGTGCGGTTTATGGAAGCTACAAAAGTGAGTACACCAATCACGAAAATGAGGATAAAAATTACTGTTATTTTGGTGGCTTTACTCATATATTTTTAATGTATGCCTGTAAATAATATACCGAACAAAATTAATATTTTTTTAAGATTATGGAGTTTTAAATGTTAATTTTTTCTTATCGTTAGTTTATATTATCGTGAATGATCTGCTCTTGTGAATTGAAATTGCTATAAATTCAGGTAGATGTGAATTATAAGGCTTAATTTTATAGCTTAAATTTAGAAATGAGTAAAAAGAAATACAAGAATAATAAAAGTGCCAGTCTCGAAAGTGTAACGCAAAAGATTCTTGGGATCATGCGAAAAGAATCGGGAAAGGATTTTAACTACAAACAAATAGCAGCAAAAATGGGAGTTGATGATCCCACCAACAGGAATAAGATCATCAGGACCTTATCCCAACTTGCTGCCAAGAAGAAGATCGAAGAAGTTGACAGGGGCCGGTACAGATTGAACAGCAATGTAGACCGTTACCGTGGGATACTCGATATGACTGCAAAAGGCAGTGGGTATGTGGTAGTGGAAGAGCTTAATGATGATGTTTTTATTCCTTCCAATAATATCAACAAGGCTTTTGACGGAGACGAAGTGGAGATCTACGTCTATAAACGCCGCCGGAACAAAAAATCTGAAGGTGAGATCACTTCGATCATAAACCGGAAAAAAACCAGGTTTGTAGGGGTTTTACAGCTGCAGGAGAAATTTGGGTTTGTGGCTGTTCAGGATGCAAAAATGTACACAGATATTTTTGTTCAGAAGAACAAAATAGGAGATGCCAAAGACGGCGATAAGGTAGTGGTTGAAATGGAAGAATGGCCCGAAAAAGCCGATTCTCCTTTTGGCCATATCGTACAGGTACTGGGAAAACCGGGAGAACACCATACCGAAATACATTCCATACTGGCACAATACGGGCTTCCGCATGAATTTCCGCAGGAAGTTGAAGATTTTGCACAGGGGATAGATACCAGTATTCAGGAAGAAGAGATCAAGAAAAGAAGGGATATGCGTGAAGTTTTAACCTTTACCATTGACCCAAAAGATGCCAAGGATTTTGATGATGCGCTGAGTTTTCAGCAATTGGAGAACGGCAACTACGAAATTGGTATCCACATTGCCGATGTCTCGCATTACGTGCAGCCGGGAACCATACTCGATGAAGAAGCCTTTAACCGGGCAACATCGGTGTATCTGGTAGACAGGGTAGTGCCCATGTTACCTGAAATTCTTTCCAACAACGCCTGTTCATTGAGGCCAAATGAAGAAAAATACACCTTTTCTGCAGTCTTTGAGATGACTGAAAAAGGCGAGGTCAAAGACCAGTGGTTTGGTAGAACGGTGACTTATTCAGATGCGCGTTTTGCCTACGAAGAAGCCCAGTATATCATAGAAACCACGGGCGGTGACATTCCTGCCGATATTTCCATTACCGGTGAAAGTTATAGGACCGATGATGCCATAGTTACGGCCGTTCTCAAAATGAACCAGATCGCTGAAGTGATGCGGAAAAAGAGAATGGGGCAAGGTGCCATCTCTTTTGACAAGGTAGAGGTGAAATTTGAGCTTGACGACAAAAATGAACCTGTAGGCGTGTTCTTCAAAACATCAAAAGAAGCCAATAAGCTTATTGAGGAATTCATGTTATTGGCCAATAAAAAAGTAGCCGAATTCATTGGAAAACAAAAACCGAAAAAAACCTTTGTTTACCGTTGCCACGACGAACCCGATGACGAGAAACTTGCCGCCCTGCAATCGCTGGTGAGCAGGTTTGGACATAAACTCAACCTGCGCGACCAGAAACAAATTTCGCAATCTTTAAATAATCTGCTGCAGGATGTGCAGGGAAAGAAAGAGCAGAACCTGGTAGATACCCTTACCATCAGGACGATGAGCAAAGCCTATTACAGTACCGAAAACATAGGGCATTACGGGCTCGCCTTCAGCCATTATTCCCATTTTACTTCTCCCATAAGGAGGTATCCCGATGTGATGGCCCACAGGTTGCTTCAGCATTATTTAGACAATGGAAAATCGGCGCCAGAGGAAGAATACGAAGCTAAATGCCAGCACAGCAGTAACATGGAAGGCCTGGCAACCAATGCAGAGCGGGATTCTATCAAGTACATGCAAATAAAATACATGCAAGACCACAATGATGAGGAGTTCCTGGGCGTTATTTCGGGTGTCACCGAGTGGGGGATCTATGTGGAAATTATGTCTAACAAATGTGAAGGCATGGTGAGATTACGCGATATGAGGGAAGATCATTTTGATTTTGACCCAGACCAGTACGCTGTAGTTGGCCGAAATACCAAAAAGGTTTACCAGTTGGGTGACGAAGTTTATGTCTCTGTTAAAAATGCCGATCTTGTAAAAAGGCATTTAGACTTTAATTTAATTGGAAACAAAGATGAAGTTGAGAACCCACATTAAAACAGGAATTGTACTGCCATTTTTCATTCTTTTCTTCAGTTTATCGCTTTTTGCACAAGATGTAAAAGAGAAGCTGGGGGATTTTGCTGAAGTGAAAACCTTTAACGCCGTAGAAGTTGAGATTATTCCTTCTTCCGAAAATGAGATTGTTATTACCGGCCACAGCAAAAATGAGGTGAAATTCGAGATCGTTGAAGACCGGCTTGAAATTAGGCTGTCTTTAGACAACATCTGGTCAAATAACAATACCAAGATCACTCTTTACACTAAAGGCTTAAGTATTGTAGATGCAAATGAAGGTTCGCTGGTCACAGTTTCTGGCGAGATTGAGGGCCGGGAGCTCACTTTTAGAAGCCAGGAGGCAGCCGATATTAAAGCAGAGCGTGTAAATGCCGGAAAAGTAAATGTAAAAGCCATTTCTGGCGGAAAGGTTCAGCTTAATGGCAAGGCTGAAGAACAGGATGTGGAAGTGAATACTGGAGGTCATTACTACGGAAAGAACCTGCGCACGCAAAGCACCGATGTTAAGTCGGGCACGGCCGGAAGAGCCGAGGTCTATGCTTCAGATTATGTGAAGGCTACCGCAAAACTTGGCGGCACCGTAGAAATTTTTGGAAGGCCGGCCGAAGTCGACAAAAAAACCAGCCTGGGCGGTAGAATTTTATAAGTAAACTAAAGTTCTATCTTTGTGAAACTAAAAGATATGAATGTTTCAGGATATATTAGCTGCAGTACCTTTAGGCTTTTTTCTTGCTTTTCTATTGGGGCCGGTATTTTTCGTGCTCCTGGAAACTGCGGCTATTAAAGGCTTTAGAGCGGCAATTTCCTTCGATCTGGGAGTGATTTGTGCCGATATGATCTTTCTGCTAATCGCTTATTTGAGCACCACAAAACTATTGAACCGGATCAAAGATGATCCGGCTCTTTTTATTTTTGGAGGTGGCATTCTGGTCACTTACGGCATCATACAATTTGTTCAAAACCGCAGGGTGCTTGAGCACGAAGAGGTTCCCGAAATCCAGAAACTCAATAAACGTGACTATCTGGGCCTTGCTGCAAAAGGCTTTCTGCTCAACTTTATCAACATTGGCGTCCTGGGGTTTTGGTTAGGGCTTATCATCATATTTGGGCCAAAAATGGAAATGGAAACCAATCGCATGACGGTTTTCTTCAGCTCAATTCTGGGGACCTATCTCCTTATTGACATTTTCAAGATCCTGGCAGCAAAAAAGCTCAACAGGAAGCTCACGCCAAACCGAATCTACAACGTCAAAAAGGTGATAAGCATTATCCTGGTGATCTTCGGGATCATTTTGATCGCCCAGGGCCTTGTTCCCGAAGAATTGACGCAAATACAGGATCAAATTGACCATATTGCACCTGCCCCGGGTGCTTATATCCAGTATTTCGAGTAAAAATTAATTTCAGAAATATCTGCGTTCAGGTTTTACACGAATTAGTAAAAATACCTGTCAAAAATGCCATTTTTGAAGCCTTTTATTTCTGAAACATTCGGGTTTGGGATCTAAAAAATGTTACGGATTGTAAAAATTTCTTCGGAAGTAGAACCTGTGTGAATTTGAATTCCTTCCGAAGTAAAAGTACTTTTTAGCTTCAGGAATAATCCTTAATATGTATTCAAAAGGCTGATTTATAAGCTTCCGAAGAAATTTTTCAGGATAAAAACCAGAGGAAGATCTGCTCCTGGCTGCTTTATTTTGTGGGGTGCCAAAAATAGCATTTTCAGAAGCCAAGACCTTCCGAAGGAGTCGGGCAGGATCTTTAGTGTTTTAAAAATGAATTTTGAATCCAGAATTTTAAATTTTGAATAAAAAAAAGCCCCTTAAAAAGGAGCTTTTTTTGGAGGCATCGAGCGGATTCGAACCGCTGTACAAGCTTTTGCAGAGCTCTGCCTAGCCACTCGGCCACGATGCCGTTTTTCTTACGGAAGGCAAATGTAATAAAAATTCTTTTTTCAGGCCTATGCTTTTGCCCGGCTTTAAAAATTATTGCAAAATTACCTGCTTTTACTCCTTCTCACCGTAACCATGGCCACGTTACCACCTATGGGCGGGTTGATCTTTGAAACGTCTACCCGTACTTTTTGCACGATAAGCAGCTCTTCCAGAACGCGGTTGATGATTCTTTCGGCTACGGTTTCCAGCAGTTTTGACCTAATGGCCATTTCTTCTTTCACGATCTTGTTGAGGTGAACGTAATCTATGGTGTCTTTAAGGGCATCGGTTTTGGCCGAAAGAGACAGGTCTCCGTGAACCTTAAGGTCTACCCTGTAATCACTGCCAATCTGGCCCTCTTCTTCAAGGCAGCCGTGATAGGCGAAAACTTTGATATTTCTGAGTTTTATACTTCCCAAAATTGTATTTTTTGCGAAGATAACAACAATTAAGAACACGGCGGTACAGGAGCGGAAATGATGTTTATTTTCTGTAATTTTGTTCCCCTTAAAGTGAACTGTAAACTATGGCTGAAGAAAAAAGATCCCTCAATTTTATTGAGCAAATCATAGAAGAAGATCTAAAGAACGATTATAAAAGGGAAGACCTTCAATTCAGGTTTCCGCCCGAACCCAATGGGTATCTTCATATTGGCCACGCTTCGTCTATTTGCCTCAATTTTGGGCTGGGGGAGAAGTATAATGCGCCGGTAAACCTGAGATTTGACGATACCAACCCTATCAAAGAAGAACAGGAATATGTAGATGCGATTAAACGCGATGTAGAGTGGCTGGGCTTTGAATGGGCAAAGGAGTGTTATGCTTCCGATTATTTTCAACAGCTGTACGACTGGGCCGTGGCCATGATCAAATCTGGTGACGCCTATGTTGACAGTCAGTCTTCTGAAGCCATTGCAGAGCAAAAAGGAACACCTACGCAAGCCGGAAAAAACAGCCCTTACCGCGATCGTTCGGTAGAGGAGAACCTGGAGCTTTTTCAGAAGATGAAAGACGGGGAGACCAGAGAGGGCGAGCATGTGCTTAGGGCAAAGATCGATATGGCAGCAAAAAACATGCTGATGCGCGACCCTGTGATGTACCGTACCCTGCACCGCAAGCACCACCGCACAGGTAACAACTGGATGATCTACCCAATGTACGACTGGGCTCACGGGCAGAGTGATTTTATTGAGGCTGTATCCCATTCCTTTTGTACGCTCGAATTTTTGCCTCATCGCGAACTTTATAACTGGTTCCTTGAAAAGGTGAGTTCTAGCGAAGATTTTAAGCCCAAGCAGCGCGAATTTGCCCGACGAAATCTTAGCCATACCATTGTGAGCAAGCGAAAACTGCTTCACCTGGTTGAGAAAGGGATCGTGAAATCATGGGACGACCCAAGAATGCCCACCATTTCGGGCTTGAGAAGGAGAGGCTACACCCCGGCTTCTATCAGAAAATTTGCTGAGACCATAGGGATCGCAAAAAGGGAAAATATTATTGATGTTTCCCTGCTCGAATTCTGTATCAGGGAAGATCTCAACAAGACTGCGCCCAGAGTGATGGCCGTACTTGACCCTGTAAAACTGGTTATCACCAACTATCCTGAAGGGGAAGAAGAGTGGTTGGAAGCCGAAAACAACCCCGAAGATGAGGCTGCAGGAACACGGCAGGTGCCTTTCTCACGGGAATTGTTCATTGAACAGGAAGATTTTAAGGAAGAAGCCAACCGCAAGTTCTTCAGGCTTAGCCTTGGAAAAGAAGTGAGGCTTAAGAATGCGTATATCATCAAGGGAGAAAGCGTAGTGAAGAATGATGCCGGTGAGATCACCGAGATTCACTGTACCTATGACCCTAAAAGCCGAAGCGGAAGTGGTACCGAAGAGTCTATGCGCAAGGTAAAGGGTACCCTGCACTGGGTATCGGCCAAACACGCCGTTAAAGCTGAAGTGAGGCTCTACGACAGGTTGTTCACTGTAGAATCTCCCGATGCCAATAAAGACAAGGATTTTCTTGATTTTCTCAATCCTGAATCGCTCAAATCCATTACGGCCTACCTTGAGCCAGGTTTAAAGGATGCAGAGCCGGGAGACAGGTTCCAGTTCCAAAGATTGGGATATTTTAACGTAGATAAGGAAAGTACCAAAGAAGCTCCTGTTTTTAACCGCACGGTAACACTAAGGGATTCATGGGGCAGTAAGAATTCTGATTAAAAGCCGCTGATTTCCAATTAAGAATATTTTAGCATTGGATTTTGGATATTAACCGGTTATTAACAGCGCTACAGCTTACATTGAACTATATTTGGTTGTAGTATTAATCTTAATAATCAACAATATCATGGCAAAATCAGGAAGTACATTTTTAGCATTGCTAACCGGGGCAGCAATTGGAGCCGGCCTTGGGATGTTATATGCACCTGACAGTGGAGAGGAAACCAGGAGAAAACTTGGAGAAAATGCAAGGAGAACTCAGGATGATTTGAACAAGCGATATAAGGAAACCTCTTCAAATCTCAGTCAAAAAGCCAAAAAAGCCAAATCCGATTTTGAGCAGAGGCTGGAAGAAACACTGTCTTCTGCCAGTTATAAAGCCGATGAGATCCTGAGCAGCCTTGAAACCAAGCTCGAGGAACTAAAGAAGCAAAATGCCAAGTTCCAGAAAGACCGCAAAGGCGGGAACGACGATAACGCTCAGCTTGATGAAAGCGTTGCATCCAAAGGAGATAAGAAAACAGGTAACGCTGCAGTTTAATCGTTTATGGCATTTGGAAGAATATTTAATAACATTCAGGAATTAAAAGAGAACATCAGGGCTTTTGCACACAGCAGTGCAGAGTATTACAAACTTGACCTCTTTAATAAAAGCATGCAGGGAGCTATTGCCGCAATTAAAGGGGTGGCAATAGCTCTTTTTGCACTGTTTTTTGTGTTGTTTCTTTCTATTGCCGTTGCTGTTGCTCTTAGCAACTGGATAGATTCCCCCAGCAGTGGATTTTTCATAGTGGCCGGTCTTTACCTTCTACTGGTCCTTTTCTTCGTTTTCTTCGGAAGTAAAGTACTTATGAAGGCAATCTTACCGGGAGCTTCAAAAAAGTTCTTCCAGGAGCCTCAAAAGAAGCCTGAAAATAAAGAACATCACGAGTTTACTCCTCAGAAGGACTTTGAATCCGATGAAATCATAATCAAAGACAATGAGAGAGTATAAAAACTTTAAAGAAATAGACCGGGACCTTAAACTGCTCAAGCTCCAGAAAGAGATTGATAAGGAGAAAGTCCTTTTGAGCTTTAACCATACAAAGGAAAGCCTCTCACCCGGCCGAATTTTAAAAGACGCTGCCAACAGCGTTCTCAAGAACCGTTATGTGCTCAAAGGCGCTACCTCGGTACTCGGTTTTATAGGAGATAAGTTCAAGTAATTTATTCCTGCGGAGTGTCTTCTCCGCCTTCTTCTTCAACCGGTGGTTGTGGCGGAAGTTCTCTTTTCTTACGCTCTTCTTTTTCTTTGCGTTTCTTCTCTTTTAGTGCGTTTTCCTTTTTCATGGCTTCCCCAATCTGGTTTGAAGCAGTGAAAGAGGCGATCATGTTATTGAGCATATCGCTACCTGCCTGGGGCGAATTGGGCAGGAGAATGAGGTTACTCTGGGTTTCCTCACCCAAAGACTGTAGCGTGTCGTAATGTTGGGTAACCACAATAAGCGCCGATGCTTCCTGCGAGTTGATCCCCACATTGTTCAGTACATCCACACTTTCTTCGAGTCCGCGGGCAATTTCCCTGCGCTGGTCGGCAATTCCCTGTCCCTGCAGGCGCTTACTTTCGGCTTCGGCCCTGGCCTTGGCCACTATCTTGATCCTTTCGGCTTCAGCTTCATATTCGGCTGCGACTTTTTCCCTTTCCGAAGCATTTATACGGTTCATGGCAGCTTTTACCTGTACATCGGGATCTATATCGGTTACCAGGGTTTTTATGATGTCATAACCGTATTCTTCCATAGCTTCGTTAAGCTCGCGTTTTACTGCAATAGCGATATCATCTTTGCGCTCAAAGACGTCGTCAAGTTTCATTTTTGGAACCTCGGCACGCACCACATCAAAAACATAAGAGGTGATTTGATCGTGGGAATTTTCGAGTTTGTAGAAAGCGTCATAGATCCTCGTGGAGATCACCTGGAACTGCACAGAGATCTTCAGTTTTACGAAAACATCATCTTTGGTCTTGGTCTCTACCAGTACATCGAGCTGCTGTACCTTCAGGTTTATTCTGCCCGAAATCTGGTCTATCACCGGAACTTTAAAGTGTAAGCCACTGTTACTAATTCTTTGAAATTTTCCGAAGCGTTCAATAAGGGCAGCGGTTTGTTGTTTCACGGTAAATATTCCGGAGAAAAGCACAATGAAAGCGAAGGTGATAAAGACTGCGGTTAAGATGGTGGAGATCATGCTTGTAAGTTAATTTTAACGAAAGATATAAAAATATTCTCCTACATTAGCCTTTCATTTCTCAAATCATACCTATGGATCTTAAAAAAGTCATTCTCTTTGCAGGAATTCTATTTTTTACTTTTAGCAGCCAGGCACAGCGACGGCTCTGGGACGGGGAGTATAACAGGTTAGGCTTGCAGGGCGGGGTGAATCACTTCAATATCATGACCGATGAGCTGCAGGTGACCTCCAAAACCAGCTGGACGGCAGGTTTTACCACCCGCGCTTCTTTTTACAACAACTGGCAGTTTGTGTATGGCATTAATTTTTATGATTTCAGGGTAGATATTGACGGGCGTCAAAAGATCGAAGAAACCGCTGCCACCAAGCCTATAGAATACAACATGATTGGGGTGCAGGGAAACTTCTTTGCGAGCTACAAACTTATTGATCATTACCTTAGTATTGAGGCGGGGCCTGTAGTACAGGTGAATGGCAAGCTTGAGGCCAGGCAGGACAAGGAGCTTTACTATGTGGGAAATTATGACATCACTGCCACAGACCTTGAAAATGTATCCACCTTTAATTTTAACCTGGCCATAGGATTAAGTGGTGGATGGGAGTCTATAAAGTTGTGGGCCCAATATCAATACGGCCTCAACAACTTCCTGAAAGGCCTCGAAGATGAGAATTTGCAGGAGACAGATTCTTCGGTTCCTTCTTTTAAAGGGAATATGAGCATTATTGCCGGAGGGGTCACTTTTTACCTCTAGCTAAACAAAAATAACGAGCATAAAAAAAGCCATTTTTGAAACCTCTCAAAAATGGCTTTTTTGTAAGTTATTTCTGAAGCTTACAATTTCTGCTTTGCTTTTTGCAGGCGGGCTATGGTTTCTTCTTTTCCAATAGCTGCTGCAATGTCAAAAACATCGGGTCCCTGCATGGCGCCTACCAGAGAGATCCTGAAGGGCTGCATCACCTTTCCAAAGCCAATTCCTTCGGAAGTGATCCAGGATTTTACCCTGTCCTGCACATTTCCGGCAGAAAAATCTTCAGTATTCTCTAATATTTCTATGACCTGCTGAAGGATTTGCGGCGTATCTTCTTTCCAGGCTTTTTTTACCGCCTTCTCATCGTAGTTCTCGGGCGCAGTGAAGAAGTAGCTGCCCTGGTTCCAAAAATCGTTTAAAAAGGTGGTTCTTTCCTTTAAAAGTGCCACAATTTGGCGGGCATATTCGGGAGTCGTGGAAATATCTTTTGTTTTGAGAAGATCCACAAGATCGGCGGTTAATTTTTCGTTAGCTGTTTCCTGCATGTAGTGATGCTGGAACCACTTTGTTTTTTCGGGATCAAACTTAGAGCCGCCCTTAGAAACGTGCTCCAGGCTAAAGGCTTGTGTGAGTTCTTCGAGGCTGTAGATCTCCTTTTCGGTACCGCCACCGGCATTCCAGCCTAAAAGGGCCAGCATGTTCACAACGGCTTCGGGATAATATCCTTCTTCGCGGTAACCGCTTGAAATATCGCCCGATTTTGGATCTTTCCACTCCAGCGGAAATACCGGAAAGCCCATTTTATCGCCGTCACGTTTGCTCAATTTTCCTTTGCCCTGGGGCTTTAAGATTAGGGGCAGGTGGGCAAATTTTGGAGCGGTCCATTCAAATGCGCGGTAGAGTAGCTCGTGCAGGGCAAGAGATGGCAGCCATTCTTCCCCCCGAATTACGTGCGTGATCTTCATCAAATGATCATCAACAATATTGGCCAGGTGATAAGTAGGCATCCCGTCGCTCTTAAAAAGGACTTTATCGTCAAGGATCTTTGTTTCAATGGTCATTTCCCCACGAATTTCATCTTTGAGATGAAGGGTTTCATTTTCGGGAGCTTTAAAGCGGATCACGTAAGCTTCTCCGGCCTCAATTTTCTGTTGTACTTCAGCTTCAGGAAGGGAAAGCGAATTCTTCAGTTTTTGGCGGTTGTGCCAGTTGTAGATGAAGGTTTTTCCTTCGGCCTCGTGCTGTTCCCTGTGTTTATCGAGTTCTTCCGCAGTATCAAAAGCGTAGTAGGCATTGCCCGAAGCTATGAGCTTTTCGGCATATTCCCGGTAAAGGCCTTTGCGCTCGCTTTGGCGGTAAGGCGCGGCATCTTTTTCTTTTCCGGGGCCTTCATCAAAGGGGATGTTGCACCAGTTTAGGGCTTCTATAATATAGTCTTCGGCACCTTCAACATACCGGGCCTGGTCTGTATCTTCAATGCGCAGAATAAAATCTCCGCCGTGTTTTTTGGCAAACAGGTAGTTGAAAAGTGCAGTTCTTACTCCTCCTATGTGTAGCGGCCCCGTGGGACTTGGTGCAAAACGCACTCTTACTTTTTCTGTAGACATAACGCTGGTTTTATTGCGCAAAGATAAAGGATTCTTTAGGTTCACGAAATGGCACTGTAAATGTGGAAGTTTGTTTAAATTCTCGAATTAATTGTAATTTTAGAAGATTCAAAAAAGGGGAGGAGCATGGACAATTTTGAGATCTTAAGACAAAAGCTGGAGGCCTTTATAAGGAAGTTCTATCTCAATGAACTTGTAAAGGGTTTCATCTTTTTTGTTGCCATTGGCCTGCTGTACTTTCTGGCCACCCTTTTTATTGAGCACCTGTTTTGGCTCAATCCTACCGGTCGCAGTATTTTGTTCTGGAGCTTTATTGGGGTAGAAATTTTTCTCTTCGGAAGGTTTATTACCTATCCGTTGCTGAAGTTGTTCAAAATCTCCCGCGGAATTGGTTACACCGAAGCTTCTCAAATTATAGGGAAATATTTTCCTGAAGTGGGTGACAGGCTGCTCAACCTGCTTCAGCTTAGCAAAAGTGACAAAAAAAGCGATCTTTTAATTGCTTCCATAGATCAAAAGGCAAACCAATTGAAGCCGGTGCCTTTCAGCATGGCAATCGATTTTAAGAAGAACCTTCCGTATTTGAAGTATGCCGCCATTCCGCTTATCATAATTCTTTTGCTGATGATTTCGGGCAGGGCCGAAGTTTTCTCGGGCAGTTATGAAAGGGTGGTGAATTATAAAACTGCCTACGAGCCGCCGGCGCCATTTTCATTTCAGCTTCATAATGAGCAGTTACAAATTAGGGAAAATGAAGCCCTCACCATAAAAGTAAGTACCAGCGGGAGAATGGTTCCGCAAGATGTTTCTGTGAATTATGATGGGCAGAATTATTTTATGAAGCGCGTTTCCCCCGGGCTGTTTGAGTACAGCTTTGAGCCGGCGCAGCAATCCTTTACCTTCAACTTGTCGGCCAATGAAGTGAGGTCGGTAAATTATAAGGTAGTTGTTGTGGAGGTCCCAAAAATGCGAAATTTAAAGATGATTCTTGAATATCCTGCCCATACGGGTTTAGGAGAGGAGGTTATTGAAGGAACCGGAAACGCCACTGTTCCCGAAGGAACACTGGTGAAGTGGGAGGTAGAAACTTCTGCGACCTCCAGGCTAAAAATGGGAATGAAAGACAGCCTTTATAACTTTCAAAAAAAGGGAAATTTGTTTCAGCTAAAGAAGAATATAAGTACTTCAGTAGATTATCAAATAAGCAGCTCGAATGAGCAGGTTAAGGATTTTGAGAACCTGAGTTATAAAATTGAAAGTGTAAAAGATGAATTTCCCGAACTTCAGCTGGAACATCAAACAGATTCGCTGGAACCCGATCTTCAGTATTTCTTCGGAAAGTTCTCTGATGATTACGGTATTTCCGAAGTAAATATGGTCATTCAGGAAACAGAAGTGTCAAAAAGGGCAAAAAAAGTACGCCTTCCGCACGCAAAGGGAAATGTTGGAGAATTTGTGAGTATTTTTCCTGATACGCTGGCTCTTGAAGAAGGAAAATCATATCAGTTTTACTTTGAAGTTGTTGATAATGATGTATTTAATGGTTATAAAAGCACAAAAAGCCGACTTTTTAACTATCGAAAGAAGACAGGCAGGGAAGAAAAGCAGGAAAGGTTGCAGGAACAGCGGCAGGCAATAGAAGGAATTGACGGTTCCCTTGAAAAAATGCAATTTTCGGAAGAGGAACTGGAGGAGCTGTCAAGGCTGGAAAAGGAGAAGCAGGAGCTTAATTACAATGACCGGCAGAAGCTTCAGAATTTTTTGGAAAGGCAAAAACAGCAAAACTGCCTGATGGAGAATTTTACTGAAAAACTGAAACGCAACCTTCAGGAAGAAGCGAGTCCTCAAAATGAGGATCTCAAAAAAGAACTGGAACAACGGCTTTCAAAGAGGAAAAAGGAACTGGAGGAAAATGATGCCTTGCTGGAAGAACTTGAGAAGTATTCGGAAAAGATTCAGAAAGAAGGCTTGCAGGAAAAACTTCAGGAGCTATCAAAGAAATCCCGGAACCAGGAGCGCAGCCTTGAGCAACTGCTGGAACTCACCAGGAAATATTATGTTCAGGAGAAATCGGCTCGAATCGCTGAAGAACTTGAGGAGCTTGCCAGGGAACAGGAACAATTGTCGGAAATTTCTGAAGAGAATCCAGGAGCTTCACAAGATTCGGTTTCGCAGGAGACAAATGAGCTTTTTAAAGAATTTGAAGAGCTGTTAAAGGAAAACAGGGCTTTAAAGAAACCACTGGAAATTCCTGAAAATAAAAATGAACAGCAAGGTGTAAAGGAGAGCCAGGAGAAGGCAAAGCAAGCCCTGGAAAAACAGGATAGGGAAGGGGCCAAAAAAGAGCAGAAAAAGGCTGCAGAAGAGCTGCGAAAAATGAGCCAGAAAATGCAGCAACAAATGCAGCAGGGGCAGATGCAACAAATGCAGGAAGATGTGAGCATGTTGCGGCAGATCCTGGATAACCTGGTCACATTTTCTTTTGGGCAGGAAGAGCTCATGCAGGATTTCAAAGATTCGGGTATGGACAATGCGTCTTTTGCAAAAAAAATAAGGCGGCAGGATCTACTCAAGGAGAATTTTAAGCATGTAGATGACAGTTTGTACGCCCTTGCCCTGCGCAATGAAATGATAAGTGAACCTATCACTAAAAAGCTTATTGATGTTGATTACAGCCTTGATCAAAGCCTGGAGCGGCTTGCTCAAAATGACCTTAGAAGAGGCCTTAGCAGTCAGCAGTACGTCATCACCGGGGCTAACGATTTGGCCTACTTACTAAGTGACATTCTGGAGAATATTCAGGATATGTTACAGGCTTCACCTTCGGGTGGTGACGGGCAGGACGGGCAGTTGCAGAACATTATCCAGAAACAGAAGGAGCTAAACGAAGAGATGGGGGAGCAGATGAAAAAAGGCAGGCAGAACAAGAACGGCAAAGAAGGAGAAGCCGGGGAAGCAGAGAGTGGTGAATTGTTCAGGATTTTCCAGGAACAACAAAAGCTGAGGAGGGCGCTTGAAGAGCAACTTCGGAAGGAGGGGAAGAATGCTGGAGGGAATGGCACAAAGAAGGAAATGGAACAAATTGAGAAGCAACTATTGGAAAAGGGTTTCGATGAAGATGTGTTGCGGCGCATGCAGGAATTGGAACACAAATTGCTGGAATTGGAGCGGGCAAAAATTGAGCAGGACAGGAAATCCGAAAGGGAATCCACGACCGGTAAGGAAGAGCTAATTAATGAGACTAAGGCCTTAAGGGAACGAGCTAAAGAATATTTTAATGCTACTGAAATTTTAAACCGACAAAGCTTACCTTTGCGCCCCGTTTATAAACTGAAAGTAAAAGAATATTTTGAACGAAGAGATAATTAATTTTTACTCTGAAAATGACTTCGAGCTGAAGGATGTTTCAGGCTTTGAAAACTGGATTAAAAGGGTGATTGCTTCCGAAGAAAAAAAGACCGGCGAGATCAGTTTTATTTTCTGTGATGACGATTACCTCTTGGAGATAAACCGGAAGTATCTCGATCACGATACTTTTACCGATATTATAAGTTTTGATACCTCAGTTGGAAATATTTTAAACGGTGATATTTTTATAAGTACTCAAAGGGTAAGGGAGAATGCAGGGGAATATAATGTTGCCTTTGAGGAGGAACTTCAAAGAGTTGTTATACACGGGGTGCTGCACCTCTGCGGGTACAAAGATAAATCTAAAGATGAAGAGCAGTTAATGCGACGAAAAGAAGAGGAAAAAATGGAAATGTTCCACGTGGAACAATAGAAGAGAATATATGTTTCAGGAAAGATATGATGTTATAGTTGTAGGGGCCGGCCATGCCGGGAGTGAGGCCGCAGCGGCCGCAGCCAACATGGGTTGCAGCACGCTATTGGTGACCATGAACCTGCAGAATATTGCGCAAATGAGCTGTAATCCTGCAATGGGCGGGATCGCAAAAGGACAGATTGTTCGGGAGATTGATGCACTTGGAGGCTATAGCGGTTTGGTAAGTGACACCAGCGCGATACAGTTCAAGATGCTTAATAAATCTAAAGGGCCTGCTATGTGGAGTCCCAGGGTGCAAAGCGACCGAATGATGTTTGCCGAACATTGGCGCCTTAGGCTGGAAGCCACAGCTAACCTCGATTTTTACCAGGAGATGGTGTCGGGGCTCCTTATTGAAGCTGATAAAGTTGTAGGAGTAAAAACTTCCTTGGGAATTGAGATTAAAGCGAAGTCTGTCATCCTTACCAATGGTACTTTTTTAAACGGACTTATTCATATTGGTGAAAAACAATTTGGAGGTGGTAGAGCAGGAGAAAGGGCAGCTACCGGAATTACCGAAGAATTGGTTCAGTTAGGATTTGAAGCCGGAAGAATGAAAACCGGCACCCCGCCGCGTGTTGATGGAAGATCTTTAGATTATTCAAAAATGATTGAGCAGCCGGGCGATGATGTACCGGCTAAATTCTCATACCTTGACGAAACAAAACCCCTCTCAAAACAGCGATCCTGTTATATGTCTTATACCTCCCCCGAGGTGCATGATCTTTTAAAGGAAGGCTTTGATCGTTCCCCAATGTTTAATGGAAGGATCAAAAGTATTGGTCCGCGGTATTGCCCTTCAATCGAAGATAAGATCAATCGTTTTGCCGATAAAGACAGGCATCAACTTTTTATAGAACCTGAAGGCTGGAATACGGTGGAAATGTACATCAACGGATTCTCAACTTCGCTGCCCGAAGATGTTCAGTTTAAAGCTCTGCGTTCAGTCGCAGGATTTGAAAATGTCAAATTTTTTAGGCCGGGTTATGCCATTGAATACGATTATTTCCCACCCACGCAGCTAAAACATACCCTGGAAACGAAACTGGTGAGCGGACTATATTTTGCCGGACAAATCAACGGGACCACAGGTTATGAAGAAGCAGGTTCACAAGGTTTGATCGCCGGTATCAATGCTGCTTTAAAAGTGCAGGAAAAAGAGGAATTTATCCTGCAGCGCAGCGAAGCTTATATTGGGGTTCTTATAGACGATCTTATCACAAAAGGTACCGAAGAGCCATACCGTATGTTTACTTCAAGAGCTGAATATCGCACCTTGTTAAGACAGGATAATGCAGATTTCAGACTTACCGAGAAATCTTATAAAATAGGACTGGCTTCGAAAAAAAGGCTTCAGAAGATGGAGGAGAAGAAATCCAAATCACATGCTTTTGTTGAATTTTTGAAAGACACCAGCGTTGTACCTGAAGAAGCAAATGTTGTTTTGGAGAAAAATAATTCGGCACCCATGAAGCAAAGTGATAAGATCTTTAAAGTTTTTTCAAGGCCGAATATTGACATGCAGGATATCCGGAATTTTAGCGGAGTAGAGGAATATATTCAGGAAAATGAATTGGGAGAAGAAGTGCTGGAGCAAACCGAAATTCAGGTGAAGTATTCAGGATATATTGAAAAGGAAAAGAACAATGCCGACAAACTTCACAGGTTGGAAGGAATCAAAATCCCGAATGATTTTGATTATTCCAGGATCAAATCTATGTCTTATGAAGCCCGTGAAAAACTGAAAAAAGTCAAACCCACCTCGGTATCCCAGGCTTCCAGGATTAGCGGGGTGAGCCCGAATGACATTTCGGTTTTACTGGTATATATGGGGCGGTAAATCTTAATCGTTCCACGTGGAACATCTTCTAAAAACTTTCAATGTTGCCACTAATTTTTTCTGATCAACCTGAATTTGTATGCAAAGACCATACGGTAAGCGGGGAGTCTTTTGAGTTGAGAAAAGCAAAAGGCCTCGATCTTTTAGCAACTTTTCCAAGACCCGATCTTGATCGTTTGCCCGATTATTATAAGAGTGAAAAGTATATCTCCCATACCGATTCAAAAAAGGGAATTTTCGATAAGGTTTATCAGCAGGTAAAAAACATGATGCTTTCCAGGAAATTGAATTGGATAGCTAATGAAAAGTCGGGAGAGTTAAAAGTTCTGGATATTGGTGCCGGAACGGGAGATTTTTTACTCGCGGGCAAAAACAAGGGGTGGAAGGTTTTTGGATCTGAACCCAATCCCGGGGCTCGCGAACTGGCTTTAAAAAAAGGAGTGGAGTTGCAGGAAGAAACCTCTTTGTTTGCTTCAGAAAAATTTGATGTAATCACCATGTGGCATGTTCTGGAACATGTGCCGCATCTTGAAGAACAGATTGAGGAATTGCACAGATTATTAAAACCCGACGGGCTCCTCATTATTGCCGTACCAAATTTTAAAAGTTACGATGCAGAAAAATATAAAGAAGATTGGGCGGCTTTTGATGTGCCGCGTCACCTATATCATTTTTCCCCTTCAGCGATGAAAAAGATTTTTAATGCAGCGGGGTTTTTGCTTAGCACTCAAAAAGGGCTTTTTTTCGATTCATTTTATGTAAGCCTGCTTTCTGAAAAATATGCTTCAGGTTCTTCAAATGTACTGAAAGCGGTTTGGAATGGTGCTGTATCCAATTTTAAGGCTAAATCTTCAGGAAACTATTCTTCGGTGGCGTACTTCTTCAGAAAAAAACACTAAAACCGCATTTTAAAGCGATTTAAGAGGGTTTTCTACGGAAGATGATGTGGGAGGTCGTCTTTTTGAGTCTGTAACCAATAAATACCTTCTAAAAAAGCCATTTTTAATAGTTTTTTTAAATTTTATTTCACACAACCATTTATTTATTTTATTGCTTCAGAAATCTGGCATTTTCGATAAGGAATGGAAATGCTTTCTTACTTTTGCGGCGAAACTAAACAAACTTCAACATGAAAAAATTATTATTAGCCCTTTCACTGGGAGCGATATTTACCGGATGCAATAACGACAAGACCGCTTATGTAGATACTACTGTTCTTATTCAGGAGTATTCAGAAATGAAAGAAGTGGAAGCAGATTTCAACCAGAGGTCAGAAAGCCTGAAAAAAGAACTTGATTCGGCTGCACAGGGATTTCAGCAGGAAGTAATGGCCTTTAGGGATAACGCGGCAACCATGTCTGAAGCTGAAAGGCAGGCAGCACAGGAGGAATTGATGAGGAAGCAACAAATGCTTCAGCAGCAACAGCAAATGAGAAGCGGCCAGTTGAGACAGGAGGGAGACCAGGTTATTGATTCGCTTATCACAAAAGTGAAAGATTTTGTAAAAGTTTATGGCGAAGAAAACAACTACACTTACATCTTCGGGTCAAATGAATCGGCTAATATCATGTATGCCAAAGAAGGGCTTGATATTACCCAGGAGATTTTAATCGAGCTTAACGAAAGCAGAGGGGTTACGCAGGAAGATGCTGCCGTGACCGAGTAATATATTTCAGGAATTAAAAGAGGCTGCCTTAAGAGAAATGTGCTTTTAAGGCAGTTTTTTTATACGGTAACCAGAAAGATCCCGAAGATAATGACCATGAAATAACCAACAATGGTAAACGCACCGGCGTAGTCGTTTGCCACTCTTTGGCCAAATAGCAGCATGAGAAGGGTAAGGGCAGCCAGGACCAGTGCCCAAAGTGCCAGTGCCGGATCGTTGTTTAGGGTAAAAATGGCCACCAATGCCACGAGCCCTGTTATGATTTCGAGCACCAGGATGATACCCAGGAGCAGAGAGACCATTCCTCCCATGAAAGTGCCTTTAAAATGACCGGTAAGCCACTCGTAGTTGCCGCTCCAGTTGAACAATTTATCAAGACCCGATTGTAGAAAGGTGATGATGGTGAATATGAGAATCAAATAGACCGGGATGTTTGGGATAAAATTGTCCATAATGCACTAATTTTTGTGAATGAGTCGGGTGAGTTTTATGGAAAGATCTGTGAGAATGATCTTGGCATTTCCGTTCCTTTCGATGTGGTACATGGCATCTTCGAGTTCTCTGGTGATCCCGGTAATGTTGTTCCCGGTAATGAAAGGTGCAAATTTCTCTAATTTGAATCCGCTGGTTTGGGGTTCCAAAAAAACCAGGTCTTTTGCCTTGTAGTTGTACATGAGGGCCTGCCTGAAGAAATCCATACAAAAAAGCAGGAATTTTTTTTGCACTTCCCTTCCCGTCCCGGCGATCATTTCGCTCCAGGCGAGCAGGTCTGAGAGGGCGGTTTTGTCGCCTTTGGCCTTAAAAGCGGTTCTCACCCACGAAATAAACCATTCTTCAAACTGCTCGTCGCCAGAATGTTGTTTGAGGATGTGCAGCGCATTGTTGAAGTTGCCGTTGGCGCGGTGGGCAATGGTGAGGGCTTTGGCACGATCGCAGTTTTCCCTTTGCACAAGGCCTTCGGCTATTACAGCTTCATTGTTTGGCGGGAAATGCAGGATTTGACATCTGGACCTTATGGTTTGAATGATACTCTCTTCTTCTTCAGTAATCAGCAGAAAAAGGGTTTTTTGAGGTGGTTCTTCTATAAGCTTCAGCAATTTGTTGGCGCAGCTGTCGTTCATTTTTTCGGCCATCCAGATGATCATCACTTTGTAGCCGCCCTCGTAAGACTTAAGGGAGAGGGATTTTACGATATCCTGAGCTTCATCTACACCTATTTTTCCCTGTTTGTTCTCAATTCCCAGCTTTTGGTACCAGTCAAAGAGGTTTCCGTAAGGTTCCTGTGCTACAAATTGCCGCCATTCTTCTGTGAAATGAGAAGAAACGGCATTCTTTTTTACCTTGTCGTTATTGGCTACAGGGTAAGCAAAATGTAGATCGGGGTGCGACAGCCTGTTCATTTTCAGGTTACAGGAGTCATTTCCGGTATTATTCTCGGCATTGGTGTTTTGACAAAGCACGTATTGGGCGTAGGCAATTGCCATGGGAAGCGTTCCGCTGCCCGAAGAACCTACAAATAACTGGGCATGAGGAATCCGGTTGTTATCTACCGTTGTGGTAAGGTGATTCTTTATGTGCGGAAGGCCTAAAACTTCAGAAAATAGCATAAGCAAAGATAAAATTTCTTCACACTTTTATATCTTAGAGAATTATTTAATTTAAGCTAAAATCAGCTGTATGAAAACTATTAATGACTATAATTTTAAGGATAAAAAAGCCCTGATAAGGGTAGATTTCAACGTTCCTCTAAACGAACAACAGGAGGTTGGTGATACCAGCCGAATTGAGGGCGCAAAACCAACCATAGATAAAATTTTGAAAGATGGCGGCAGCGCTATTCTTATGTCTCACCTGGGGCGTCCAAAAGGAGTTGATAAGAAGAATTCCCTGCAGCATATAGTTAGTAAGGCTTCAGAAATTCTTGGGACCCAAGTGAAATTTGTAGATGAATCTGTTGGTGAAAAGGCACAACAGGCTGCAAAAGCGCTTAAACCCGGGGAGGTATTATTGCTTGAAAACCTGCGCTTTCACGCGGAAGAAGAAAAAGGCGATGAAGAATTTGCAAAAAAACTGTCTGCCCTGGGAGACATTTACGTAAATGATGCCTTTGGAACAGCACATCGTGCACATGCCTCTACCACTATCGTGGCTAATTATTTTGAAGATAAATGCCTGGGAGCGTTGCTCGCCAAGGAAATTGACAGTCTTGAAAAAGTATTGGGGAATTCTGAAAAACCGGTGACTGCAGTTTTGGGTGGTGCCAAAGTATCTACCAAGATCACTGTGATTGAGAATATCCTGGACAAGATCGACCACCTGATCATTGGCGGCGGAATGACCTATACTTTCACTAAAGCCCAGGGCGGAAGCATCGGAAATTCTCTGGTTGAAGACGATAAACTGGAACTGGCACTTGAAATTCTTAGAAAAGCCGAAGAAAAAGAAGTAAAGATTCACCTGCCCGTTGATGCGGTAGTAGCCGATTCTTTTTCGGAAGAAGCCGACACCAAAATTGTTTCAGTTAACGAAATTCCTGACGGCTGGATGGGACTTGACATAGGCCCCGACACCGTGAAGAAGTACGGACAAATTCTTGAAGAATCAAAAACCATCTTGTGGAACGGCCCAATGGGTGTTTTTGAAATGCCGCCTTTTGCCAAGGGAACCATTGCTGTGGGAGAGCATATTGCTGCCGCTACCAAAAAAGGTGCCTTCTCACTTGTAGGGGGAGGAGATTCTGTTGCTGCGGTTAAACAATTTGGCCTTGAAGACCAGGTAAGCTACGTTTCTACAGGCGGTGGCGCCATGCTGGAAATGCTGGAAGGAAAAAGTTTACCGGGAATTGAAGCGTTAAAAAAATAAAGAGGTACGATAATTGAAGGAAAAAAGTACTGTTTTTTTTGAGAAATGACTTTATGATGAAACAAATTTTGCCATTTTTAATGCTACTCATGTCTGTAGCTGCTTTTGCCCAAAACAAAAAAGAAGGGGGAAAGAATGTGGATGGACAGGAGAACAAAGAAACCGGCGATACCATAAGGCTTCCCGAACAGGACTTCTTCCTTCTACTCGATAGCGATGACATAGACCTTGCAAACAGGGTCCCGGTACATAAGATCATCAAAGACTCCCTTGTTTTTGCCCTTTTAGACGATGCAGGTGCTGCTGCCATAGATTCTTTGTGGCAGCAGGAGTTGTTTGAATCCAGTTTGTACATGGATTTGAAAGACTCCCTGCTAAATCAGGAGTACAGCGAGGTAGTTTTTGATGATCTACCAACCGATACTTTAAAGTTAAGGCTGCAAAAGCTGAATGCCAAGACCCCTTTTAACGTTGAATACAACCCTTTGCTTGAGAATGTGATCAAGTCTTACCTCAAGAGAAACAAAAAGGGGATGGAGCGGTTAATGGCTTTAAGCACTTATTATTTTCCCCTTTTTGAGCAGAAGCTTGACCTGTACAATATCCCGCTTGAAATAAAATACCTGGCCATTGTGGAATCGGCGCTTAATCCGCGTGCGAGATCGCGCGTGGGCGCAACCGGGCTGTGGCAGTTCATGTTTGCGACGGGTAAGATGCACGGCCTTGATGTGAGCTCCTATGTAGATGAACGAATGGACCCTATCATGTCTACCGAAGCGGCGGCTCAATATCTTTCTACCCTTTACCGGGTTTTTGAAGACTGGGACCTTGTGCTGGCTTCATACAACTCGGGCCCAGGGAATGTTTCCAAAGCCATAAGGCGTAGCGGAGGTTCTACCAATTACTGGAACCTTAGGCCTTATCTTCCACGTGAAACAGCAGGATATGTGCCTGCCTTCCTGGCTACCATGTACATCTTTGAATATGCCGAAGAACACGGTTTTCAGCCTCCTCACCCAAGAACCACTTATTTTGAAACTGATACCATTCACCCAAAGAAGATGCTCACTTTTGAGCAAATTTCACAGGTCACCGGCGTAGAAAAAGAAATGCTGCAGTTCCTTAATCCCAGCTACAAGCTTGATGTTATCCCTTTTGTGGAAGACGAAAAATACTCCCTTAGGTTACCCCGAAACAAAACCGGGCTCTTTGTGAACAATGAAGAGGCGATTTACGGGTATGCCCAGGCACTTGAAGAAAAGAAAGAAGAGGCTTTACCCGGGCTCACACAACCCGAATCTACCATAAGGTACAGGGTGAGGCGCGGAGATTACCTCGGAAAAATAGCAGAAAGATATGGAGTGGGTGTCAGCCAGATAAAGCGATGGAACAACCTGAGGAGCAATAATTTGCGAATAGGGCAAAGACTGCTGATTTATCCGCGGAAAAATTCGGCTACAGCCGATAATTCTTCTTCTGTAAAGACTTATACGGTAAAGCACGGGGATTCCCTTTGGAGCATTTCCAAGAAATTTCCGGGCGTTACTGTAAAACAAATAAAGAGCCTGAATAATATGAACAGCAACCGGCTAAAACCCGGAATGAAACTTAAACTCTCAGACGGGTAATGCGCCCGCTTAAATTAGATCTATGAAAAATTTCTTCGCTTTTTTTTCCGTTCTTTTTGTTTTAACCAGCTGTGGTAATGGCAAAGAAGATCCTGTAGTGGTCGCCAATTCCTCCGGAAACATCAATAACCTCAGCGTTATTATGGAAAATGACCTGTGGACAGGAGAAGTAGGGGAAGCCGTGAGACGACATCTCGCCGCCCCCGTAGACGGTTTGCCGCAGGAAGAGCCGTTATTTTCCTTAAGCCAGATGCCACCTGAAGCTTATCAGGGTTTTGCAAGAAAGAACAGGATATTTTTACACATCCAAAAAGGGCAGGAGCCGGCAATAAAAATGGCCGATAATGCTTATGCACGGCCACAAAAAGGCATTTTTATCACAGGGGAGAACAATGAACAGATCATCTCTTTAATTGAAGAAAATGCTGAAAAAATAATTTCTACCTTTAAGAGAACAGAACTTACCGAGCAGCAGCGGCGCATCAAAAAATCCCTTAAAAGCGATGAAAAGCTGGAAGAGCAGCTGGGTGTTTCTTTAAAGTTCCCCACAGCATACCGATACGCCAAGGAAACCGATGACTTTTTCTGGATCAGGAAAGACATACCTACCGGGAGCATGGAGATCCTGGTGTATGAAGTTCCAAGGCATGTCATTGAAAAAGACACCAATATAGTGGGCAACATTATTGAGATGCGTGACTCTATTGGGCAAACCCACATTCCCGGAAGGGTTGACGGCAGCTATATGGTCACAGAATCGGCTTATGCGCCATATCTTTTTGAATCTCAAATTGACGGTAAATTCGCCTGGGAGTCAAAAGGGATCTGGGAAGTAAGAGGAGATTTTATGGGCGGCCCATTTATAAATTACGCTGTACTGGATGAAGAGAATGACAGGTATGTTGTCTTAGAGGGCTTTGCTTTCTCACCTTCAGCACGAAAAAGGGAAAATATGATGGAACTGGAAGCTATCCTTAAATCGGCAGAGATTAAGTAACAAGAAGTCAGGACACAAAAAAACCCAACGCGAGTTGGGTTTTTTTGTGTCTTATTCCAGAGATTGTTATAATCTCTTCTTGTCTTCTTCTGGTTTATTAGCGGGAGCATCATCTTTAGAAGCGTCTTTAAATTCTTTAATTCCGCTACCCAGTCCTCTCATAAGTTCAGGGATCTTTCTTCCTCCAAACAACAACAGCACAACAACCACAATTAGTATGATTTGTGGTGCCCCAATCTGCAATGGTATAAAAACTGCACTCATAATAATCAATTTAATGTGGCAAAGTTAGTAATAAAACTTTAATTCATTTGTTTATGAGGGGATAAAACCTATCTAAATATCTTTATTATATCTTTGCCTTAGGCTGTAAATATGACCAAGAACACCGAACATAAAAGAAATTTCAGGCAAAAGCTCCTGCATAAATACAGGCTTGTAATTCTCAATGAAGACACTTTTGAAGAAAAGTTGTCTTTTAAGCTTACCCGTCTCAACGTATTTGTGGTAGTGACACTTTCAGCAATTTTGTTGATTGCAGGCACAACCCTGCTCATTGCATTTACAGGACTAAGGGAATATATTCCCGGCTATTCTTCAACCGAGCTGCAGCAAAGGGCTTTGCAGCTTGCCTACAAAACTGATTCGCTCCAGACTGTGGTGGAGCTGAATAATCAATATCTGGGATCTATAAAACGAGTTCTGTCGGGAGATGTTAAACCTGCTGAGTTCAACAGGGATTCGCTTATGGAAGCTCAGCGGCTAAGCGCAGATGAGGTAGACCTGAAGCCCTCAAAAGAAGATAGCCTGCTTAGGGAAACCGTAGTGCAGGAAGATAAGTACAACTTCCTGGAAACTGCTACTTCCAGGGCCAATTACGCCTTATTCCCGCCTTTAAAAGGGCCGTTTTCGGAAGGATATAACATCAAAGACAAACATTTTGGGGTAGATATTGTAGCCTCTCACAACGCCCCGGTAAAATCTGTAGCCGATGGTACTGTGATTTTTTCGGGCTGGACGGCAGAGACAGGAAACGTGATTATCATAGAACACAGCTACGGCCTTATTTCCATTTACAAACACAACTCATCGCTCACCAAAGAGCAGGGAGACAGGGTGTTGAAGGGAGAGGTTGTGGCCACGGCAGGTTCTACGGGTGAATATTCCACCGGGCCGCACCTGCATTTTGAACTTTGGAGCGAAGGCCGCCCTGTAAATCCCACAGATTTTATAGATTTTGAATAAAAAGTATGTCAGTAAAATCATTTGCAGCTAAAATATTCGCAGCCTACATTCGGCGCCAAATCGATTCCTGGGCCACACGCCCGGTAGAGACCCAAAAAAGGGTTTTTGAGCAGCTCTTAAAGAAAGCTGCCAATACCGAATTTGGAAAAGATCACGGCTTTAAGAACATCTCCAGCTACAGGGAATATGCCGCTCGTGTGCCGGTAAGAGATTATGAAGAGCTAAAACCCTATGTAGAAAAGGTAGTTGCAGGCGAGAAAGACATTCTTTGGCCGGGCAAACCTATCTACTTCGCCAAGACATCAGGTACTACCAGTGGGGCAAAATATATCCCGCTTACCAAAGAGTCTATGCCCACACACATAGATGCAGCGCGAAATGCCATTTTGTGCTACATCAATGACACGGGAAAAGCCGATTTTGTAGACGGAAAAATGATCTTTCTACAGGGAAGCCCCGAACTGGATGAGAAAAACGGCATTAAACTGGGCAGGCTCTCCGGAATTGCAGCACATTACGTTCCCGGATACCTGCAACGCAACCGTATGCCTTCCTGGGAAACCAATACCATTGAAGACTGGGAAACCAAAGTTGAAGCAATAGTCGATGAAACCCTGAAGGAAGACATGAGCGTTATTAGCGGGATACCTTCATGGGTGCAAATGTATTTTGAAAGGCTGCAGGCACGTACCGGGAAAAAAGTAGGGGAGATCTTCCCTAATTTCAACCTTTTCATCTATGGGGGTGTTAACTTTGAACCTTACCGTGCAAAATTTGAAAGCCTTATTGGCAGGAAAGTAGACAGTATTGAACTATTCCCCGCTTCCGAAGGATTTTTTGCCTATCAGGACAGGCAGGATGAAAAAGGCATGCTGCTCCTGCTCAATTCGGGGATTTTCTATGAGTTTATAAAGGCCGATGAATTTTATTCTGAAAATCCGCGGCGGTACACCATTGGCGAAGTAGAAATAGGTGTGAATTATGTTATGATCATTTCTACCACGGCAGGCCTATGGGCTTACAACCTGGGAGATACCATCCAGTTTACCTCTCTGGCACCATACAGGCTGATCGTTTCGGGGCGGATAAAGCATTTTATTTCGGCTTTTGGAGAGCACGTGATTGCCAAAGAAGTAGAGCAGGCCATGCAGGAAGCTACGGCTGGTACTTCGGTAAAGATCAGCGAATTCACCGTGGCACCTCAAATCACGCCCGAAGGGAACCAGCTGCCGTACCACGAATGGTTCATAGAATTCGAAGAAGAACCTGCCAGTCTTGATACTTTTGCTTCGGCATTAGACAAATCGCTTCAGCAGCAAAATTCGTATTATCTGGATTTGATTGAAGGCAAGATCCTTCAGCAATTAAAAATTAGCACAGTACCCGAAAATGGTTTTCAGCAATACATGAAATCCATAGGCAAACTGGGCGGACAAAATAAACTACCCAGGCTCTCAAACGATCGCAAGATTGCAGGGTTCCTGGAAAAAATAAAAAAACACTAAATAAATTATGGGTAATTTGAAATTACAGGGACGCACAAGGGCTCAGGAAAGCTCCAACGCCATAGAACGCATGTACATTACCATGCGCCACCTTTTTAACAGGGGGTTTTACAAGCCTATGGGAGTCTCGGGGGAAACCTTGCGTGAAGCTCTTTTGATTCTTCGTCCTGAAATATACGGTTCTGTAGCCGAAGAAAAAGTTGAGCTTAACGGACTTCTGTACGTCATGGACAGGCTTCCGCTTGGCCTTGAAGAATGTCGCTTTATCAACCTCACCAGCGATGAAGGCTACGGCAATTCTCACTTTAAACCTATAGTTCCGCCAAAAAGGCGCCGCAACTGCTACAGGATAGATGAGGAACAAATGAATATTGAGATCACCCGCGGGCGTTCAGAAATCTATGACATCCTTACCCACCTTACTTTCCTTTTTATCGAATCCCACAAAATTATGAGGCGGGTGCTTATAGATGAAGAGGGGGAAGTATCTCGTGACTGGCAAAAACTGGAGGTTGCGGTGACCCAAAAAGAACCTCTAACCCAGGCGCAAAGGGAAGTGGCACTTACCCACACGGCAAATATACTTGGCCGTACCTTTAGGGAAGTGACCACCATTTATCCCCTTTTTAGCACCCCGTCCAGCCCCGAAAGGTTCCTGCACATCATCTATTTCCTGGGCAAACTCGCTCTTGATGAAATGCTCAACAACAACAAACGCATCGTGACCTTTAGCCCCGTGCTTCGCGAAAGACTGGGCCACCACATACACGGGGAGATATGGGCAAATAAGGTAAAGGAAGTTTTGTTGGAAAAAAACCTGATGAACCGTCCTTTGCACATCATAAGTGCCAACATGCACAGCGTGATGAATACGCTTTATGCTTCGGAAGCTCTAAAACCCGAGCTCAAGAAGAAATCGCTCTTCGGAATCTATGAAGACCTTAGCAACAATGCCAATGGGCAGCTAAGAATGAAAGTGATGAAAAATGCTGTTTCTGAAGGTATGGTTTTCATTGAAGACACCAGCGGGGCAAACATAGATGTGCAGATCTTTGACACTGCAAAAATGTCTCTGGTAAACCCGAAGTTCAAAACCGGTAAAAAGCTAAAAGACGAAGACAAACCTGTCATCATGGTGATGGATTACGCTTTTGGAGAGCAGGCCTACGAAACCATGGATGAAATGCTGAAACCTTACCAGTCAGACCAGGGGAATATCCACCTCAATGTTGCTTCAATCTCTATTATGGGGAAAGCCGGGATCCTGGTAGGAGGCAAAGGCGATATCATGATCCCAACCGCCCACCTTTTTGAAGGTACAGCCGATAACTATCCTTTTCACAACGAACTTTCAAAAGAAGATCTTGAAGGTAATGGCATTCATGTTTGCGATGGTTCTATGATCACGGTGTTGGGAACTTCCCTTCAGAATAAAGACATTTTAAAATTCTTCCACGAGTCTACCTGGAACGTGGTGGGGCTTGAGATGGAAGGTGCGCATTACCAAAAGGCGGTGCAGGCTGCGGCAAGGTTGAGAAAGAACATCAGTGAAGACGTGAAGGTAAGATACGCCTATTACGCTTCAGATAATCCGCTGGAAACAGGAAGCACGCTGGCTTCGGGCGGACTTGGAACTACCGGTGTGAAACCCACCTATCTCATTACTGAAAAAATCCTGGAACAAATATTTGAAGTTCCGAAGGAATTTGAAAAAGAGAAAGAACCTAAAAAAGAGAAAGCATAAATGAACGATAAACAATACACGCTTGTCACCGGTGGGGCCGGTTTTATAGGTTCCAATTACATCAATCTTTTTATTCAGGATAAAGGCACACACATTGTCAACCTCGACCTGCTCACCTACGCCGGAAGTCTCGACAACCTGGAGGTAGACGGCCTCGAGAACTATACCTTCGTAAAAGGGGATATTAGAGACAAGGAGCTGGTGAAAAACCTGTTTGAAAAATACCATTTTTCAAGGGTGATAAATTTTGCAGCCGAATCTCATGTAGATAATTCAATCCTGAATCCTGCGGCTTTTGTGGAGACCAACATCAACGGGACTTTCAACCTGCTGCAAACCGCTTACAACCTCTGGATGAATGGCCCATTTGAACTGAAGGAAGAGTACAGCCATGCCAAATTCCTTCATGTTTCTACCGATGAGGTCTATGGAACCCTGGGAGCTGAAGGTTTGTTCACCGAAGAAACCCCGTATGCGCCAAATAGTCCGTATTCGGCTTCAAAAGCAGCTTCAGATTTTCTGGTGCGCAGTTATTTTCATACCTATGGGATGCCGGTTTTGACCACCAACTGCTCTAATAATTACGGACCTCATCAACACGATGAAAAACTGATTCCTACTATTATTCGAACTGCTCTAAAAGAAGAGCCCATTCCCATTTATGGAGACGGCAAGAATGTAAGGGACTGGTTATACGTTTTAGATCATTGCAAAGGCATCAACCTGGTACTCAAAAATGGCAAATTTGGGGAGACTTATAATATTGGCGGCCGCAATGAGCGCGAGAACATCTACATTGCCCAGAAGATTTCTGAAATTCTTGATAAACTGGTTCCACGAGAAAACGGCGAGAGTTACACCCGGTTAATCACTTTTGTAAAAGACAGGCCGGGGCACGACCAGCGCTATGCGATAGATGCCACCAAACTGGAATCTCAACTGGGCTGGAAGGCCGATGAGAATTTTGAATCGGGTATTGAGAAAACCATACGCTGGTACCTCGAAAAATATACTAAATGAAAGGCATAATACTGGCAGGAGGATCGGGCACCAGGCTGCACCCCTTAACACTTGCGGTGAGCAAGCAGTTAATGCCGGTATACGATAAGCCCATGATCTATTATCCGCTATCCACCTTAATGATGGCGGGCATTAGGGAGATCCTTATTATTTCCACCCCAAAAGACCTGCCTTTGTTCAGGGAGCTGTTGGGGGACGGGAGCCGGTATGGATGCGAATTCCAGTATGCCGTACAGGATGAGCCGCGGGGGCTTGCCGAAGCCTTCATTATTGGTGCGAATTTTATCGGAAATGACAAAGTAGCACTTATTCTTGGAGACAATATTTTCTATGGATCGGGGTTAGACAGGCTGCTTCAGGAGAAAAGCGACCCCGATGGCGGAATGATCTTTGCCTACCACGTACATGATCCCAAACGCTATGGCGTGGTGGATTTTGACCAGAGCGGGAAAGTCATTTCTATCGAAGAAAAACCCGCTTCCCCCAGGTCAAATTTTGCAGTTCCGGGCATTTATTTTTACAACAACGAGGTAGTAGAGATCGCCAGGGGCATAAAACCTTCGGGAAGGGCAGAACTGGAGATTACCGATGTGAACAATGCCTACCTCCAAAAAGGAAGGCTACAGGTGAGCATTCTCGACAAAGGTACAGCCTGGCTGGACACAGGTACTTTTGATTCCCTCATGAAAGCTTCGCAGTTTGTGCAGGTGATAGAAGAACGGCAGGGGTTAAAGATTGGAGCAATAGAAGAAACGGCCTATAATATGGGCTACATAGATAAACAGCAGCTGCACCGGCTGGCCCAGCCCCTTTTAAACAGCGGGTACGGCGAATACCTATTACAACTGGATTAATATGTTAGAAATTGAACAAACTCCTTTAAAAGATTGTTTTTTACTGAAACCTTCAGTCTTTCGCGATCACCGCGGAACATTTCTGGAAAGCTTCAGCCAAAGGAGGTTTGAACAGGTAACGGGCCTGGAGATGGAATTTGTGCAGGACAACCAGTCATCTTCCAAAAAAGGCGTTTTAAGAGGCCTTCACTTTCAGAAAGGAAAATACGCGCAGTCAAAACTGGTGAGAACTGTGGTGGGTAAGGTTCTGGATGTGGTGGTAGACCTACGGCCAGGTTCCCCCACTTTTAAAAAGTCGTTTAAAGCCGTTTTAAGCGATCAAAACCATCATCAGCTCTTTGTGCCTGCCGGTTTTGCCCACGGCTTTCTAACCATGTCTGAAATCTCGGTTTTCGCATATAAATGTGACCAGTACTATCACCAGGAAGCCGACGCCGGTGTTTATTACAACGACCCTGTTTTTAATATAGACTGGGAATTTCCTGAAGATGAGCTCATCCTTTCAGAAAAAGACGCGCATCTTCCCACTTTTGAAGAATTAGGCCTATGAAGATTTTAGTCACCGGTGCAGGAGGGCAGTTGGGAAGATGTATTGAGCAGGCTTCCCATAAATATCCCGGCCTTCATTTTACTTTCACAACCTCAGATGAGCTCGATCTTACACAATTTGCAGTGGTGGGAGCCTTTATGCGCAGGGAAAAATTTGACCTGTGTATTAATTGCGCGGCCTATACCAATGTAGAGCAGGCAGAGAAGCAGCAGGAAATGGCTTATCTTATCAATGCTGAAAGTGTGAACAACCTGGCGCGCGACTGCGATGAAACCGGCTGTACGCTTATTCACATCTCTACAGATTACGTTTTTAACGGAAGGAAAAATTCTCCCTATACCGAAGAAGACAGCACAGATCCGCTTAATGTCTACGGGGCTTCAAAGCTGCTGGGGGAACAGTATATCCAGGAGGCGACTGATAAATATGTCATTTTAAGGACTTCTTGGTTGTATTCAGAGGTTGGAAAGAATTTTTTCAATAGCATTTGCAGTAAAGCCGGCGCCGGTGAGACTCTCAACATCACTTCTTCTCAAAAAGGAACGCCAACCAATGCCCATGATCTTGCCCGTTTTATCCTGAATATCATTGCAGAAGAAAAGCTAAAATTCGGATTATATCATTACAGCAACCTGGGAGAAGCCACCTGGCTTGATTTTGCCAGAGAAATTGTGAGCTTAACAAAGCCTGATGCAGTGGTGGTAGAAAATAACGATTTTAAGACCCTTGCTTTAAGGCCGTCATACAGCGTACTCTCAAAGCAAAAGGTGCAGGAGGTTTTTGGCCTGCCCGTGCCTCACTGGAAAGAGAGCTTAAAGCAGCTCATCTACAGGTTGTAATCCCGCTCTATAAACCATTTGAAATGCCTTACATCTTCCTCTACCATGTCTTCAAAGACCGGGTTTAGGAGTCGGGCGGCACTTTCTCCGGGAATTCCGCCGGGGGCATGGTAAGAGATCACCACGTGCAGCTCGGTACCGCTGCCGGCATCTTTAAACTCCACTTTACCGGCATTTTCTATTGATGAGCCCGGTAAAGAACGCCAGCCTAAAAATTCGAACGGCCGTTCTTTAACGATCTCACTTTTCCATCTTAGCGTGCCCACATGTCCGGGTAAATGTGCCTCCCAAACCGAGATGTTGTCATTAAGACTTTCTACACTCTCCAGGTGTTCCATGAACAACGGGAGGTTTTCGAGATTTCGCCAAAAGGTGTAGACTTCTTCACGGGGCTTATCAACCATAAGGCTAAGCTGAATGTTGACATTACGGCTGCGATTGTCGGGTTTTGTTTTGCCTATGGCGTTGTATAGAAAACAATTCCCCGAAATTCCCCTGTACAACAGGTAACCCGCAAGCAGGGCTTCCAGGCTGCTTTTCTTTTTCTTTCCGAGGGCATTATATAAAAAATAAGCCCCTGCCAAAAAAGAGGCCCCTCGTTCGGCATCACTTACATTGGTATTTAGGTGTGGTATAAGATTACGCATAGCTGGTTGTTTTCGGTTGTATAGCCTAATTTACTCATAATGCGGCCAATGCTTAGTTTTAGTTTTGCTTAAATTGGGTTAAATTATTCTTAAATGCGGCACTAACTGCTGCTGCTTCTCAATACTGGATGCCTGTATCGCCTAAAATTCCTTACTTTCGGGTGTAAAACCAACCAATGAAGAAAAGAATCCTTATCACGGGAGCTGCAGGTTTTCTGGGGTCCCACCTTTGTGACAAATTCATACATGAAGGTTACCACGTGATTGGAATGGACAACCTTATCACGGGTGACAAAAAGAATATAGAACACCTTTTCAGGCTCGAGAATTTTGAATTCTACCATCACGATGTGACCACTTTTGTGCATGTGCCGGGAGAGCTCGACTACATCCTGCATTTCGCTTCTCCTGCCAGCCCTATAGATTACCTCAAGATTCCCATTCAAACCTTAAAAGTGGGCTCTTTGGGAACTCATAACCTTTTGGGGCTCGCCATGGTAAAAAAGGCGAGGATACTTATCGCTTCTACTTCGGAAGTCTACGGCGACCCGCTGGTGCACCCCCAAACCGAAGAATACTACGGGAACGTGAATACCATTGGCCCCCGCGGTGTGTATGATGAAGCTAAAAGGTTTCAGGAAAGCATCACCATGGCCTATCATCGTTTTCACGGCCTGGAAACCCGAATAGTGCGTATCTTCAATACCTATGGGCCGCGAATGAGGCTGAATGACGGGCGCGTGATCCCCGCTTTTATTGGTCAGGCGTTAAGGGGCGAAGACCTCACCGTCTTTGGGGATGGTTCACAAACCAGGTCGTTCTGTTATGTAGATGACCAGGTAGAGGGAATTTACAAACTGTTGCTGAGTGATTATGCTTACCCGGTAAATATTGGAAACCCGCATGAGATCACCATAAAAGATTTTGCCGAAGAAATCATAAAACTCACCGGTACCAGTCAAAAGATCATCTACAAACCCCTGCCCGAAGATGACCCTATGCAGCGGCAGCCCGATATTTCCAAAGCTAAAGAAGTTTTAGGCTGGGAGCCTAAGGTGTCCCGTAGCGAAGGCATGAAAAAAACTTACAATTACTTTAAAGATCTTGGAAAGGAAGAACTTTATCGAAGCGAGCATAAAGACTTCTCAAAACACATTAGAAAATAGCATTTTTGAAGCCTTATGTTTTGGCTGTTTCGCAGGATTTTTTATAATGGCTAAAACCTGAAAATGAAGAAAAAGCCGCTGGTTTCTGTCATTATGCCGGCCTATAATGCTGCCGGTTTTATTGCTGAAAGTATTCGCTCTGTACAGCAGCAAACCCATGCCAACTGGGAATTGCTGGTGATAGACGATGCTTCTCAGGACGCTACTTCAAAAATAGTCGAAGCTTTTAAAGCCGATGATGACCGAATCAAACTGCACGTGCTGCCCACCAACCAGGGAGCCGGTTTCGCCCGAAATATCGGAATAAAAGCAGCTGCAGGAGATTTTATCTCTTTTCTGGATACCGATGACCTCTGGAAGCCTCACAAGCTGGAAAAACAGCTTAAACTGATGCAGCAGGAGCGTATTCAGGTATGTTATGGGAGCTATGAACTTATGAACGAAGATGGGAAAAGCCTTCACCAGCAAATAAAAGCTCTCAAAACCCTTACTTTTTCTAAGCTGAAAAAAGCCAATTATATAGGCAACCTTACCGGCATCTATAACGCCCGTACCCTGGGAAAGATCTACTGCCCGCTCATTAGGAAAAGGCAGGACTGGGGGCTATGGCTGCTGGCCCTCCAAAAGGCTGGCGAGGCAGGGGGTATCGGGGAGCCGCTGGCAATATACCGCCAACGCCGGGGTTCAATTTCTCAGAACAAAATGGAAATGCTTCAGTACAACTACAAAGTTTATAGGGAGGTGCTGGAATATTCTGCTCCAAAAAGCCTTTTGTGGATGCTATTGTTTTTATGGGAGCAGTTTTTTGTTAAACAAAGGCAGAGAGTTCCTTTACAGAAGTGATTCAAACTGCTTCAGTTTACCTCTATTACTGCGGTCAAGCAGCGTTTTGTGTTCAAAATGCAGTTCTAATCCCTTTTCCAGGTAAGTTTCCATGGCTGCTTCAATCTTTTTCTTTTGTTGAGCCTGCAGTTCTTCTTCAGAAACATAAATGATCCTGAAAGAGCCCCTCGCGGTTTGCTGTACAACGAATTCTTTGATCTTTCCGGTGTTTTCTATCACCGTTTTGGTGACGTAATAGAAGGTGAGCCCCGGAACTACTTTTCCGCCAGGCAAAACAGCCACATCGTTAGTCCTGCCAAAAAGTTGCTTTAAAATGGCATTTTTGGGACCGGAGTTTTCAGCAAAAGCTCCGCTGTCGCCAATCTCGTAGCGGATGAAGGGATGGGCTTTGTTGTAGAGGGAAGTAATTACAATACGGCCTTTTTCACCCGGCGCAACGGCTTTTCCTGCCTCATCGAGCACCTCTACAAACTGGGTTTCGCTATTGATTATCATCTCGCCTCCAGGATTTTGAAAAGCCAGCAGCCCGGTTTCACTTGCCCCGTATTCATTGACCACAGGAACTCCAAATGTATCTTCCAGCAGCTTTTTATCTTCCTCAAATAGCATTTCACTGGTTACTATACAGAGACTTAAACTGGGGCAGAGTTCTTTTAAAACCAGGTTTTTTTTCTGAAGGAATTTTGCAAAGAGCACAATTGAGCTGGTGTACCCGTTTATGTATTCGAAAGGCTTTTTCTGAAAATATTTCAGGAAAGCCTCCATTTTCTTATCGCTGAGGTCAAAGATGGGAAACCTGTACCTCCTGCCCAGGTAATCCTTCAGGCGCTCCCGGTAATACCCGAACTGATCGTGCGGAATTCCGTAGAAACGGGCCTGCAGAGACCGGTCCAGGTCAATGTTGTACCAGCGGTAACGATCGTAAAATTCGGCCCAGGAGAGGGCGTGGCAGAATTTATCTTTGGCAAAAATAAAAGGATGTCCGCTGGAGCCGGAAGTTTTTCCCACATGGCTGTTTCGGGTGTTAAATCCTTTGCTGAAGCGTTCTTCCAGCGGTCGTTGAAGGTGTTTCTTCTGCATTAGCGGCACATTTTCCCAGGCTTCAAACTGCCCTTTTCCGAAGAATTCCCGGTAAAAAGGGTTGTGTTTTAAGTGGAATTCGACTATTTCCCGCTTTTTGTTTTCTATGTGAGCAGGGTAGTGTGCCGGGGGGATGTTTTGTATCTCTGCCAGCACTTTTCTGGCCGTTTGAATAGGGAAACCCTTGAGTTGTAAAGAGAGGCCGAACCAGTTCAAGATTTAAATTATGTGTTTTTTACGCCAATTAGTTGGTGCTTCAATTTACAAACATTTATTTTTGAGCCAAGAAAGAAAACACACACCTATGAATATTCTCATCCTTGGTTCGGGAGGCCGCGAGCACACCTTCGCACACCAGCTGTCACAAAGCAGTCGCTGCGACAAACTCTTTATAGCTCCCGGTAACGCCGGCACCGCAAAAATAGCAACAAATGTTCCCTTAAGTGCAACCGATTTTGAAGCTGTAAAGAAGCTGGTCTTAAAAGAGGGTATCGAGATGATGGTGGTGGGGCCCGAAGACCCACTGGTCAACGGGATTGTAGATTTTTTTAAACAGGATGAGCAACTAAAGCAGGTACGCGTGATAGGCCCTTCTAAAAGAGGTGCCCTGCTTGAAGGAAGCAAAGAGCGGGCTAAAGAGTTTATGGCCATGCACAACATTCCAACCGCAGCCTATGAAAGTTTTACCAAAGAAAGCCTGGAAGCCGGTAAAGAGTTTCTTACTACTCTTAAGCCTCCTTACGTGCTTAAAGCCGACGGACTTGCTGCCGGAAAAGGGGTTTTGATCCTTAATTCTTTAGAGGAAGCCCAAACCGAGCTGGAAAACATGCTTTCCAACAATAAATTTGGTACTGCCGGGAATACGGTGGTGATCGAAGAATTTCTTGACGGCATTGAGCTTAGCGTTTTTGTGCTTACCGACGGGAAGAACTACAAGATCCTGCCCACGGCCAAAGATTACAAACGTATTGGCGAAGGGGACACAGGGCTTAACACCGGCGGAATGGGTGCAATTTCCCCTGTTCCTTTTGCCGATGAGGTCTTTATGCAGAAGGTGGAAGAGAGAATTGTAAAACCTACCATTGCTGGTCTTGAAGCCGAAGATATAGACTATAAAGGTTTTGTGTTTATAGGGCTTATCAAAGTAGGAGAGGAGCCTTACGTGATTGAGTACAATGTGAGAATGGGTGATCCTGAAACCGAAGTCGTGCTGCCGCGGCTAAGCTCTGATCTTGTTGAGGTTTTTGAAAAAGTTTCTGAAGGAAAACTAAGCGAAGTAAATCTCAAGATAAAAGAAGAATCGGCTGCTACACTTATGCTGGTATCAGGCGGGTATCCCGAAGCTTACGAGAAGGGAAAGGAAATTACCGGGCTAAACAATATTGACCAATCAATCTTATTTCATGCCGGAACCGTTGAGAAAGACGGGAAGGTCTTGACTAACGGAGGTCGCGTAATTGCGATCACTTCATTTGGGAAAGACTTCAAAGAGGCCATAAAAAAATCTTATCAAAATGCCGAAAAACTTCATTTTGATAAGATGTATTATAGAAAGGATATAGGTTTTGACCTCTAGCCCAGGAAAGAATGTGCGCTGGTTTCGCGCTTTTCTTCGTTGCGGTCGTTGAATTTTTTCAACTGCTTCATCCAGTAGATGAAAGCGGCAAATGCGATAAGAATAAATATCCAGTTTACAGCGTTTGCCAGCCACCAGCTATCCAGTTCTAAACTGGCCAGCTCGTTGAACGGTGCAAACAGGTAATCTTCAAAAATGGTCTGTATCCCCTCGAAAAAATCCTTCATAGTAGCTATATTTAACGCCACAAAAATATAAAAAACCCTAATGCTAACAAGCTTTTTTAGCAATTCCAGGCCTATTAACTTTATTGTGGTGGCCATCTATATCCTTATTTTTTATCTTTTTGCCAACCTGCAGGCCCTGTTCCAGGCAGCTTTTTGGGGCATTTGGCAGGAGGTGGGAATGTTCCTGGTATTGGTGTTGAGCGTTTTTATCCTCAATTTTATTTCGGGAAGAAACGAGCTTACGGGGCGAAATGCCTATAAGAGCATTTTGTTTGCGGGTTTTCTCTGCATGTTCCCGGCAGCATTGCAAAACAACGACGTTATCATGGCAAATCTATTTTTGCTGCTTGCCCTGCGTCGTATCCTTTCCTTAAAATCGCAGCGTGAAACGGTGAAAAAGATCTTTGACGCTACCTTCTGGATTGGGGTGGCATCACTGTTCTATTTTTGGAGCATCCTTTTCTTATTCGTGGTGTACTTCGGGCTGCTGGTGCATGTGGGCCACAGGTTCAAGAACTGGCTGGTGCCCCTGGTGGCGCTGCTGGCACTACTTTCTATTGTCACCAGTGCCGATCTTTTGATTACCGATACTTTCTATAGCCTTGCCGACTGGACGCAGAGCATGAACCTTAATTTTGAACAGTACCGCAGGCCCGGCCTCCTCATTCCTGCGGCTTTCCTGTTTGCCCTTACGTTATGGTCAGGGTTTTTCTATGTTTTGATCATTCAAAAAGTAAGTGCCAACGCCAAGTCTTCGCTCTTCATTATCCTGCTTTGTGCAGGTGTGGCCTTGACTTTAGGGGTTTTGGCACCCACCAAAAATGGCAGTGAATTGATGTTCTTCTTTGCCCCGCTGGCCATAGTGGTGACCAATTATTTTCAAAGCATGAAAGATAAGTGGTTCAAAGAAATCCTTTTTGTTTGCATTGTGCTGCTTCCGGTGCTGCTTCTGCTGGTGTAACTATGCTTCAGAAGAATCAAAAACACCCTTTAAAAAAGCTAAAAATCCGGTACCTTTGCCAGAATTGTTAATCGGTGGTTTTTCTTCCGAAGAACCTCTAAAATTTCAGCATATGTTTTCAGATAAAGCAAATAAGATCTTTCAGGAAGTAATA